>Ga0207687_10000204_pt1 | contig 40189 bp, 35 predicted proteins | sample KBSM54metaG_FD_184399 | JGI IMG/M metagenome (GOLD analysis project Ga0207687, IMG submission 184399) | Miscanthus rhizosphere microbial communities from Kellogg Biological Station, Michigan, USA - KBS M5-4 metaG (SPAdes) (version 2) | ecosystem: Host-associated > Plants > Roots > Rhizosphere >...
TGCAGAGCTACGTGTGGTCCGTGCCGAGGTGCCGGGCGACAGCCTTCGCGTACGGCGACTCGTCGTATGCGGCCTCGGTGAAGCCGACGGTGAACGTCCGCACCGGGATGCGGCTCTCCGCCTGCATCAGCGCCGTCACGATCGACGAGTCGACGCCGCCGGAGAGGAAGACGCCGAGCGGGACGTCGGCGATCATGCGCAGGCGGACGGAGTCGCGGAGCAGCGCCTCCAGCTCGCGCGCCGCGTCCTCTTCCGATCCGGCGAAGCGATGCGCGCTGCCGCGCTCCGCGGCCTCGCGCGCCGACCAGTAGACCGTCGTCTTCGACTCGCGCGTGGCGGGATCGAACGTCAGAATCGTCCCCGGCATCAGCTTCCGGATCCCTTCGTAAATGCTGAACGGCGCCGGGACGTAGAGAAAACGGAGATAGAGATTCAGTGCGCCGCGATCGATGCGCGCGTCGAAGTCACGATGCCGGCGCAGCGCCTTCAGTTCGGAGCCGTAGACGAAGGTCGCGCCGGCGAACCCGTAATAAAGCGGCTTCACTCCCATCCGGTCGCGGATGAGATGCAGCCGTCGCGTCTCGCGATCCCACAACGCGATGGCGAACATCCCGTTGAAGCGCTTCACGGCCGCTTCGATCCCCCACGCCTCGAACGCCGCGAGCATCACCTCGGTGTCCGAATGTCCGCGGAACTCCACGCCGCGCAGCTCGCGGCGGAGCTCCTCGAAGTTGTAGACCTCGCCGTTGAACGTGATGACGTAGCGTCCCGACGCGGAGAGCATCGGCTGATGCCCGGCCGGCGAGAGGTCGATGATCGACAGCCGCCGGAAGCCGAGAGCCACGCCGCCCGCGGCGTCGATCCACTCGCCCGAATCATCCGGCCCGCGGTGCGCGATCGCGTCGCACATGCGCCGCACGTCGGCGGCGAGATCGTCCGCCGCCGCACCCGCGCTCACGAAGCCGGTCAGTCCGCACATGAGCGGGCGAGTGTAGCGCTATCCTGTTCCGCGCAATGACCGCACTCTTCACGCCGATCGCCATCGGCCACGCGCGCACGCCGTTCAGGGAGCTGTCCGAGATCCCGAAAGGCCCCGGCACGCAGCACGTCGCCACCGGCACGATCGAGCTTCTCCCCGAGTTCGAGGAAGGGCTCACCGACATCGAAGGCTTTTCCCACCTCTTCATCCTCTGGGTCTTCGACCGCTCCGAAGGCTGGGCCCTCCTCGGCAACCCGCCCGGCGAAATCACCCCGCACGGCGTCTTCGCCACGCGCTCCCCCTACCGCCCCAACCCCATCGCCCAGACCACCGTCGAGCTCCTCGCCCGCGACGGCGCGAAGCTGACCGTGCGCGGCGTCGACATGCTCGACGGGACGCCGATCCTCGACATCAAGCCGTACAGCTCGACCATCCCGGCGGAGTCGCTGCGGCTGGGGTGGATGGAGAAAAGGGGGCGGTGATCATGCGGCGACTCGATGAGACGATTGACGAGCTGCGGTCATGGGAAGGCGTTCTTCGCTGTGGGTTACATGATGCGTCGGCTCTCCTGCTTCAGGTCGGAAGCTTTCGCCGGAAGATCGTCGCCGGTACAGCCGTCGGCTCGTTAGGTCGTGCACTCGCCACGCTTCGTTCGCGGCTCGATGAGATTGATCACTTCGGCAACGCGGCTCAGGTTAACCGACGGTCGAGAACGAGCGATCGCGAGATTGCGCAGCTTCGGGATTTCGTGGAAAGGCGAGCTGGCGAATCGACGGTAGCTGACCTCCCGACGACCTGGATGTGCCAGACGCTCTCGCTGGATCTCTCTCGCGCGCTCCGTTACATGACAGATCCGACGTTGTGCGAGGTTGTCATCGATGCGGGAGGCGAACTGCCGATTCCGAACCGTGATCATGAGCTCGGCTTCGGCAAGGCGACGTACGTCGACGATCCTCTGCCCATTCTGCTGGCATCGGATGAAGGGCGGAGCCGCTTGCTGCACTACATCTGCCTCGACATCGAAATCGCCGCCGCCGAGATTTGCGCGAAGTCGATCGTCGACGCGCCGTCGATGCCGAGCGACTTCATGGTCGACATGGCACGGCAATGCTGGGACGAGGTACGCCACGCGGAGCTCTTGAGCGATCGCATTCGTGAGCTGGGGATGAATGTCGGCACGTTCCCCTCCGACGGCTCACTCTGGGAGCGCTATCACCGCGGCGCGGATCTCCGCGAGCGGCTGGCGATTCAGCATGTCGTTCAGGAAGGGAATGGCCTCGACTCCGGCGTGGCGCTCACCGAGCTGTTGCGGGTGGGGGGAGATGACCGCACTGCTGCGATTTTCGAGTATCTCGTGGCCGACGAGGTCAATCATGTTCGCGTCGGCAATCGGTGGGTACGATGGTTGTGCGGCGATTCGGAGGAGGAATTTCTGCAAGCCGTTCGGCAGGCTGCCGTACGAATCGGAGTGAAGGTTCCGGGATCAGCGCCGGCGGCCTTGGAATTGCGTCTCGCGGCCGGTTTCACGCCTTCGTCATTGCAGGCTCTACTCGACGAGTCGGGCCTGGCGGCGCCTCTGCATCAGAAGACCGGCGATCGCCCGTAGCTCTTCGATCGTGAACATGGAGTCGATGCCCTCGAAAAAAGGATCGAGCGCCACTCCGGACTCGCGCTCGTACCGTGCGGCCTGAAGCAGCATTTCGAGCTTGTCCAGCTGACCAACGAGCGTGCCCTCCTCGGTCGCGCAGTATTCGAAGTCCTTCCAGAGCGAGAGAAGGTCTCCCGTGGTGTCGACGAGACCGAGAATCTCCGCGGTTGCCGTTTCCTCCCGGTTCCGCTTCTCCTCCTTGCTCACACCGTCCGCCGGAATGATGTCGCCGACGATCGATTCGGCGAGATCGTGAAGAACAGCTGCAGTGACCGCGCGTCCGATGTCCAGCCCTCTTCGCCGGGCGATGACTGCCGCGAGCAGTGCGACGGCAAGCATGTGATCGGCAACGCTCTCGGGTTCGGGGACGCCATGTGCCACCCATCCGCGGCGGCGCAGTTGTTTGACCGCGGCGAGACGCTCGTAGAAGTCGATCGTGGCTGCGGCGAAGTTGTCCGCGGAATCAGTTTGGCTCATTCAGTTTCAACTCTCTGATGATGTGCAGGCCCTCTCTGCTCCGTGCTCGCTCGAGAACCTGCTGCTGGTTCATTCCGCCGAGGTATTTCTTCAGAACTGCGACGATCTGGTCGTTACGACGACCCTGGGGCACTTCGTCCGCCAGGATCTGTTGCAAGGTGAAGAAGTCGTGCTCGGTGAGGAATTCGTAAGCGGGATTACGGAAGTGATACAGCAACGCGTACGAGACGTTGGCTAGCGCCCCGTAGTAATCGAGGTGAAATTGCAGATTTACCCGGCGATGCTCGGGGTCGGGAAGGTGTTGATGCACGTACTCCGCGAGTACGTCGGCGACGCCGGCGCGTCCGAGGGCGACGGCCAGCGCCCGCTTCACGATGGGAATCTCCTCATGGAAATATGCCGCACACATGACGGCTGCGCACTCGTCGAAAAGAGATGGGTCACGGCGGTAGATGGCGGAGCCGATCGTTCCGAGGAAGTAAGCGGCGTACTGCCGGTCGAACTCGTCGGGTGAATCGAGCCACCGTAGCAGCACCCTGACGTCGTCGGGGTTGCTGAGGGCCCGCCGCTCCGCGATATCGATGATGAAGTTGGTGATCTCTTTCAAGCGCCTGTGCGCGGAAATGTAATCCGTGAAGATTCCGGGGTTGGTGGTTTCCCAGATCCGCTTCTCCAGCGCACACGCCGCGAAATACTCGCGAAAGGAGTCGTGCGAAAACACGATGCGATCGCCTTCGAGGTCGAGGAAGACTCGAATGACGAGTGCGCTTTCCACGACTTCTGCGCCGTCGTCGGAGTCCTCGAGCCACTTCTTCGCCAAGGCCTGAACATCCTGGAGCAGGACGAACGTTGTACCTTCGCGAAGCATCCGTAGCGCCAGCTCGCGCAAATACCTCATTTTCTTCGCCGGCGGATAGCGATCGCCGGTCTTCTTCGCTTCCAGTTCCAGTTGATGCTCGACGTAAATCCGGTACACCTCGGCGGAGCGGATGCGCTGCGTGTCGCCCGGTTCGGCCACCTCGAGAATTCGCGTCGCCGTCGTCGCGATCATGTTGAGAAGAGACGGACGGTCCATCAGGCGCTGTAGACCGTGAATCCTCCGCAACTTTGCGCTCAGTTGCTCCGCGTCCTTGCCGAGGATCATGGAGAGGTAATCATCGACCTCGTCGTTGCTCAGTTTCCGCAGCGTGGCTACGGCGAAACCGGCTGCGGTCAGGTCGGCCAGCAAACCAGGCGGAATCGACCGTGTGCCGCTCTGAATGTCCATCATGTCTTCGGTGTCGGCGATTGTCGGTGCACCGACGAAGAAGCTCGTTCGCGCCAGCAAGGCGAACCTCACGGTCGGCCCAACGCCGTCGACCACATCATTGAGCACCTTCTGGCTCGCCAGCGCGTCAGCGGCGGTCGCAATTTCATCGAGACCATCGAGCAGAAGGAACGCACGCCCCTGATCGATCGCGTCGTGAAGCTCAGTCGCAGTGGCGAAGGGGTTGTTTTCGCGCAGGATCAATTCCTCGATTTGCGCGCGGAACTCCGACGCCGCCGGCAGGCGCTCGAGCTTGCGGAGCTTGACGTACAGCGGAATCGTGTCGGATTGTCGAGCATGGTATTTCGCCAGCAGGTTGCGCGCCGCTCTCAGAGCCAACGCGGTTTTTCCCGCGCCGTAATTTCCGAGAAGACAGGTCCGGGATACCGGCCCCCCGTAGAGCGCCCGCTCTTCGAGCCAGGCTAGACTGGATATCGGCATCGAGCGGCCGGCGACGAAGACTTTCGTGTCGATCAATGAGGTGTCGAGCTGCTTCGCGCGTAGCGATGCTTCGATCCACGCCTCGTATGTAGTGGAAGGTCGAGCCGGCGGATCAACTGCCTGACGATCGATCAAATGCGCCAATTCGTTTTTCGTGATCTCGATGGCATCTGCCTTCGAGTCGAACCAATAGAAAGCCGCCTTGGGGTTGGCTCGCACCTCTTCGATGAAATCGAAGGTCTTTTCCGGTTGATCCATGCCTTTGATGGCCAGTCGTTGCTCGTAGGCGTTCTTGAGCTTTCCTTCAGCCAGCACCAACGCGGGTTTTCCCGCCTTTGCCGAAGAGCGGTACTCGCCGTGCGTGAGACTGATCCCCTGTGATCGGAGATTGCCGTATCTGCGGCCGATGATCAGCACGAGCAGGTCGGCCGTTGCAGCCTTCGTATAACAGGCAACTTCCAGATCGCGATCCACGATGCCGATCCGGCCGCGCTCGCCGAGGATCGGGAAGAATTGGTAGCCGGACACGACGTCAGCCAGGCGCTCCCGCAGATCGCGCAGCACATCCATCTCCGAGCTGATGAATGCCTCTTTTTGCATTGGATCGGTTGTATTTCAACACATCCGTAGGGCGACAGAGTCGAAAATCCCGCTACAATTGCCCTCAGGTCCCGCTGATTTCGAGAACAGCATGCTGACGTCCCCTGCGGAGACTGCTCGATGGCAGTCGGTCCTCGTCGATTGCATTCGGGCTGTCGATCCACTCATCGCGCGAAGCTTCGGCGCAAATGCTGATCGTGACGTGATCGACGGTGAGCTCGATATCCTCGCCGTTCTGCGGCCGGCTCCATCATTCGGTGCGGCGCTGCATTCCGTTGCAGCTGCGATAAGACTCCTCGCGGCCAGATCGTTCAACGGTTCAGTTGCGTCTACCTTCGCGTTTCAAACCTGGTTCGGACAGTTACCCGGGCGTCCGGCGCTCCATCTCGTCTTTCACGCCGACCCCTTTTTGCTGCTTCGCCTCGAGTCACCATCGTTTCTCGAGAATGTTCTGACGGACTTCGAGCTCGATATTTGCCGTAGATCGGCCGTTTCCGCGCCGTCGGTGGCCCGGCACTTTGATCTTCTCGAGAAAGCGACAAACGCGATGGTTCTGCTTCTCAATACCGACCCTCGCCTTCGCGTCCATGCCGAGGAACACGCCGGTCGTGTTGCCCGCTATGTCGATCGCTGGAGCCCGGGTCGGGCCAGGATCACTCCGCCGCCGGCAAGGCAGTCTCTCGAAGCGGCGCTCGAATTCTATTCGTCTTACAAGGAGTGACGAATTCGACCGACACACGAGTCGGCAAGCCAGGCCATACCGCGGCGTATTGCCGCCGTGATGAAGCGTCGCCAGGGCATTGCGGTGTTCGACGGCGGCGAGGGCTTCCACTCGTCGCGCTTCGCGCGGCGGATGTTGAATGAACTCCGCCATTTCCAGTGCAGCCGAAAAATGCCGATATCGCTTCTGTACAGCGCGCGGAACGCCGCATTGTGGTCGAACAGCGCGATCGTTGTCGGCGCCGTGTCGATTTCCGGCGAAGCGGCCGCTTCCGTGTAAAGCAGCTCGGTTGCGCCGGCTGTGAACATCCACAGATGTTTGTCGTACGGCCGCATCAGCAAATCGAGGTACGGCGTCGGTACTTCGGTAATGCCGCGTTGCGCGACGCGCGTCAGCTCGCCGGCGACGGCCGATGGATCCTCACAGTGCTCGAGCAGGTGAGCGCACAGCGCCACGTCGAATGAGTGATCGCGGAACGGAAGCGCATGACCGTCCGCAATGATCAGCCTGCGCCGGGAGAGTAACGCCCATCGATGATCGTCTTCGAACGTCAGATCTACAACCACGTCGGCCCGTGGATGCGGATTATTGCCGCCGCCAACGTCGAGCACGCGTTCCCATGGCCATGCGCCGGAGAAAAAGCGAAAGGGGCTGCTAAACGGCCGCATTGTGAAACGTCGCCATCGGAATGACCTCCGCGCGGTCTCCGCCGAACGATGACCAGAGCGAGTAGGTGTACGCACCGCAGTTGCCGATTAACACGACATCGCCGCGCTTCACCGTGCCGCTGATGAGGTCGGGAAGGAAGTGCAGATCCATGCAGCCGGCGTCGAACATCTGAAACGTTTGCTTCTCATGCGCTTCGTCGCCAAGACGTCCGATCGACATGTACCGCGCGGCATTCAGGGGTGGCAGGAGATTCGACCCGACGTCGAGGTATACGCGGTCGCCATCGACGTCCACCACCCTCGATACGCAGGTTAGAGCGGACTCGACGAGATACCGGCCCGGCTCGACGATCGCCAGTGTGGAGCGGCGCTCGGCGCGTAATCGAATCGCATAGTCGCCGATCGATTGGCAGTTCATTGCGAGCGACCGTGGTCCGAGGAATCCACCTCCGGCATCGATGATGGGAAGATCGTGAGCTTCATTGACCACTCGTGCCCAATAATCGGGAGTGACGCCTGTGCCGGCATGAACGTGGCCTCCGACGATTTTCGGGTCCTCGAATGATCTTCGCCGCACTCCAAATTTTTCCGAGCTGTGGCCGAATCTCACGATGCCCGGTGCCTCACAGCCCGACGCGCGCCATACTTCGAACGACTGCTGGGTTGAGATCGAAACATATTTCAGATCGAATTCTGCCGCTGCCCGAAGGAACGCGGGCTCTGTCGAAGGGCCGGCGCACAACAATGGCGAGCTTGGTGCGTGAGCCTTAACGAGGCGCAGCTCTGACTCGTGACTGACCGCGAACCCGACTCCATTCCGCGCCAGCCGCGCAATCACCTCGGGATGTGAGTTGCACTTCAACATGTAATAGAGCGCGGTGCCGAATGCATCCTGAACATCGGCGACCGCTCTATCGATCGCGTCAAGATCGAGGATGAAAAACGGCGTTGCCGTCGTGCTGAGGAGTGCTTCCACCACGCGCATCGCTACGTTCCCATCTGCTCCCGCCACAACCCCGCGAACAACCCCTCCCGCGCGATCAGCTCCTCCGCCGTCCCCGACTCTTCCACCGCCCCGCCGCGCAGCACGTGAATCGTGTCGGCGTGACTGATGGTCGCGAGGCGATGCGTCACGAGCACGGTCAGGCGCCGCGGTGAGGCGAGGCTGCGGATCGTCTCCGTGACGGCGCGCTCGGTCGTGGCGTCGAGGCTGCTCGTCGGTTCGTCGAATACCAGCACGTCGGGATCGCGCAGCAGGGCGCGGGCGATGGCGATGCGCTGGCGCTCGCCGCCGGAGAGCTTCAGTCCCCCTTCGCCGATCAACGTGTCGAGGCCCTCGCGTCCTCGGCCGAGGATCGGCGTCGCCGCCGCCTGCTCCAGCGCGACCAGGCACTCCGCGTCGCTCGCGTCGGGGCGGCTGATCTGCAGGTTCTCGCGAAGCGTGCCGGCGAAGAGCTGCGTCTCCTGCGTCACCAGTCCGATGCGCGCGCGATAGGTGTCGAGATCGACCTCGCGCAGGTCGCGTCCGTTCACGAGCAGCGCTCCCTCGTTCGGCGTGTAGAGCGCGACCAGCAGCTTCACCAGCGACGACTTCCCCGCGCCCGATGGGCCGGTGAAGGCGATCGTCTTTCCGGCGGGAAGCTCGACGTCGATGGCGCGCAGCGCGAGGTCATGCGCCGCGTCGTATGACAGGCTCACGTGATCGAACCGGATGTTGGTGATCGGTCCGATGACTTCGCGGCCGCCGAGGTCTTCCTTCGGCAGATCGAGCACCGTGTCGAGCGTGTCGAACGCCGCCCGTGCTTCCTGGTATCGCGCCACCACCGCTCCGGCCTCGGAGAGCGGCGTGAAGATGATGCTGGTGTAGAGAAACAGCGACAGGAATTCGCCGGTGGTGATCGCGCCGTTGTAGACGAGCCAGAGCTCGACCGCGAGAAACACCGCGCGCATGCCGTGAAACAGCACTCCCTCGAGGAACGTGAAGCGGCGGATGAGCCGCAGCTTCTGCTCCTCCAGCGAGAGGATGTAGTTGTTGACGTCGTGCAGCCGCCCGATCTCCTGGGCCTCGGCGCCGAGGCTCTTCAGCGTCTCGACGTTGCGGATCGCCTCGGTCACCGAGCCGGTCAACGACGCCGTCTCGAGTGCGATCAGCCGCTGCCGTTTGCGGATCGGAACGCTGATGACGAGCATGATCAGGCCGACGGTCGGCAGTCCGAGGAGATGCACGAAACCGAGGAGCGGATGCAGCGTGAACGCATACACCGTCACGCCGGCCACCGCCACCGCGCCGAGGTAGAGACGCACCGCGCCGCTGATGCCGCTCTCCGCGTCGATGCGCGCGCGCTGAATGATCTGCAGCATCTCGCCGGAGCGCTTCGTCTCGAACTCCCGGAAGGGAAGGAGGAGCGAGTGGGCGATGCTCTTCGCGTATAGTCGCGCGCCGACGCGCCGCGAGATCACCTCGATCGAATACTCCTGCATCGTGCGGAACGTCCGCGCCAGCAGTCCGACCACCACCGAGGCGCCGATCAGGAGCAGCACGCCGCGGACGAACGTCTCCTGCGGCATCGTGCGCAGCTTCAGCACGTAGCGGTCGACGATCAGCCGGAGGATCTGCGGATCGGCCAGCATCAGCAGGCGGGCGAAGGTGGCGAGAACGAACGTCGCCGCGAGCGCTCGCCATTGCTGCCGGAGATGGATGATGAGGACGCGCATGCAGTCGGTGGGCTCGCCTGTGTATCACAGATGCTTCTGGCATTTCAGTCGTGGCGGCGGTACATTTTCTGCGGCGCTGATCCGCGCCCAACCTCGATGGTCTCTCCCCGGCAGAGACCCTCGCCGAGGCAAAGGGGGGCATACTCCCGGATCGGTATGACGGACCTTCGTCGTGGCGGACGGCGCTGCCGGGGAGCTTCGCTCGCGATGGTACGAAGGAGATCGTTATGCCGAAGCAGAAAGACCTCAAGCGGCTCGTCCGCTCCCGCATGAAGAAGACCGGCGAGGCGTACACCGCCGCGCGCCTGCAGGTCGTGAAGAAAAATGAACCGCGCGTCGACTTCGCTGAGGTGGCGGGGATGAGCGATGCGGCGGTGGAGAAACAGACCGGCCGCACCTGGACCCAGTGGGTCGAAGTTCTCGACGGACATCACGCCGCCGAAAAACCGCATCGCGAGATCACGCAGTTCGTGTCGTCGCTCGGAACGCCGAGCTGGTGGACGCAGATGGTCACCGTCGGCTACGAGCGCATCCGCGGTCTGCGCGACAAAGGCCAGCGCCGGGGCGGCGCATACGAGGCGGGCAAGAGCCGCACGTTCAACGTTCCGGTCGAGACGCTGTACGAGGCGTTCGCCAACGCGCGGAAGCGCAGGCGCTGGCTGCCGGTGAAGATCACCGTGCGAACGTCGATTCCCGCCCGCAGCATGCGCGTGACGTGGGACGACGGGACGTTCGTGGAATTGATGTTCCTGGCCAAAGGCGCGGCGAAGAGCACCGTCACGGTGCAGCATCAGAAACTTCCCGACCGTGCGGCGGTGGAGACGACGAAGAAGTCGTGGTCGGAGCACCTCGATCGATTGGGCGAGGTGCTGGCGATTACCTGACGCGTGCGGCGCGATCGGCGTAATCGAAATACGCCAGGACAAACGGAGTCCTGGCTCAGCTCATTACGCCGGTCGCGCCCCAGGTTGCAGCGCCGCTTTCCATTTCGTGAGCAGCGGCAGGAGATGCGGTTCCGCCGCGCCGCTCTTTTCGAAGTCGTCGAGTTTTCTCCACGCCTCGGCGAGCGAGCCGGTCGCCGCGAGCAGCGTCGCTTCCGAACGAACGCGCAGCCACGGCGCCGCTTTCGGCGACAAGTCCTGCAGCCAGGCGCCGGCCAGCTGCGGCGATTTGCGGATCGCGGCCTGATACACCACGGCGTCGCTCTTCAATGCCTCGCGAACACCCGGCCGCGCGTGATCGGCGCATCGCAGGCAGACCTCGAGGAAACGCCCGGCCTCCACGTACTGCTGCCGGGTCAGCGCCGCGTAATACGCCATCGCGTGTGCCGTGACCGTGTCGGGTGACGCGTCGCTGACGGCCGTCGCGATCGCGAGCAATGGAGGCGACAGTTTCTCCGGCGACCTCGCGTCCGACGACGCGGCGCTCAATTGCAGGATGGCCATCCAGCGCTCGCCGCGCGGGCGGTCGAAGAACAACATGCGCAGGCGCGCGCCGTCCGTGACGGCGAACAGCGTCTGCAGCGGGAGAAGCTCGCTCACACCCATGATGGTCGAGATGACCACGAAGAACGTGGCCATCGGAGACGATGAGAGGGCGGCGACCAGCAGGGCGGACGCGAGATTCGCCGCCGGTCCTCCCGCGACGAGTGCAGCGAACGACGAGCGCTCTGTCCCTTCTGTTTGCGGCAGCAATTTCGCCTCGCCGGTCGTGATGCGATGCAGTTCGCGATTCAGCCGGATTCGCTTTGCGCGATCGATGGTGATCAGGCTGACGCGCAGATGCTGAAAACGGAAGCCGACGGAGAGGCCGCCGATGACGTGGCCGAGCTCGTGGAGCGTGAGCGCGGCGAAATACGCGGCAATGATCTCGATTGCAGCGAGCATGACCCTCGAAGCGAGGTCCGGCTGAAGGATCCAGTCGTCAAAGGCGGCACGCTGCGGCGACCGGATCGCGACCGCCGCCGCGACAATGGCCAGACCGACAACGACGAACCAGATGGTGGCGGAGATGTCGGAAACATTGAGCGAGGAACGCCGGGGAAGCGGCAGCCGGCGGTCGAGGAAAGGCGTCGCGTCAGGTTCGGCCGTCAATGGAGTTTTGCCGTCTTCCACATTGCGATCGCGAACATGCGAGCACGAGTTCAAGCTTACCCGAACGAGGGCGGATATCATTTCGATTCGATGCGCACGCTGCTCGCCACCGCGTTGCTCCTGGCCTCGGCCATTGCGTCGGCGCAGGACACGCCGAAGCCGCTCTCCGTCGCGCTCGAGCCGCTCGGCGATCGCGGCGACGCCGTGGTGGCGCGCGTTTACTTTCGCTTTGCCAACCCGCGCGCCATTACGGAAGCCGGGCTGTTCCTCGACGGCTCGTTCACCGAGGCCGGCCAGGTGCCGCGCAACTTCCGCTTCGCCGTGCCGCGGAAGGACGACAAGCTGATCTGGAGCAACACCTTCATGCGGAACGAAAAGACCATCCGCAGCTCACGCTGGGCCGTGCTGCCGGACCAGCGAAATGAGATGGCGGTCGTCCGGACGTTCGCCGAGGGGAAGACGGAGATCGAGGTCCGCCTCATTCTGGAGACCGATGACGGACGCGGGCCGCTCCTCATCGCAAAGGCGACCGAGACGTTCACGGTGACGAAAACCAACCGGCCGCTTGCCGCCGATGCCAGCGACGATGAGCCGAACGGCAAGGAGACCGCTGCGCCGGATGAAGCGGGCGCCGTCGCGATCCGCGCTCTTCGCCGTAACGCCGCGTCGAGTCTTTATCTCGTCACCGTCGACGTTCTCCCGCCGGTGAAACGCGTGGAGTTCCGGGTCGACGACAAGAAGATTCTGTCCCGCAAGGCCCCACCGTACACCGCCGACATCGACCTCGGCGATTCACCGGAGCGCGTCGCGCTGCACGCGATCGGTTTCGACGCGGCCGGCCGTTTTGTCGATGCCGACGCGTATGTCATGAAACCGAGCGACACGCCCGTCGTGAAGATCACGCGCGTCGTGACCTCCGACGGGTTCACCCATTTCAAACTGAGCGTCCGAAACCCGAAGAGAACGCGGCTGAAAAGCGTCGCGCTCTACGCCGGAGACAGGAAGCTTTATGAGTGGGATCAACCGCCGTACGCATTGTCGGTTTCCACCGCCAGCCTGGCGGACGTCGAGTTCGTTCGCGCGTCCGTCATCGACGAGAGCGGGTTTGAAGCGAAGGATCAGGGCCGCGCAAACGATCGCGCGCTCAAGTGAATCGATCGATTGCGGCGCACTGCGCGTCGCGGAAACGATCAGCCATGGGCGCGGGACGCGTTCAGCGTCACGGCCGCGCGAATGAGCGCCTTCAATGCCTTCACGTCGATCTTCTCGCCTTCGTGAAAGTCGATCGCGCGCCTGGTGTTGCCCTCCAGGCTGGAATTGAAGAGGCCTGCCGGGTCGTCGAGTGCGGCCCCCCTGGCAAAGGTCATCTTCACGACGTTCTTGTACGCCTCCCCGGTGCAGATCAATCCGTCGTGGGACCACACCGGAACGTTCCACTTCCACTCCTCGACCACCTCGGGGTCGGCCTGCCTGATCAACGTGCGGAGCCGGGAGAGCATCTTGCCCCGCCAGTCGCCCAGCTCCCTGATCCTCTCGTCGATCATCCGGGATGGAGACTCTTCTTTCTTTGAACCGCTCTTCATGATGGCTTTCTCTCCGTTTCTCATTCGTCAGCCGGCGTGGTGGGCGCAGGAGCTGCGGCGGGAGTAATGAGCTTCGGCAGCCAGTCCTTCAGCCGGGCGTGTTCACTGAAGAACCTGAAGCGCGCCGGCGAGCGGGCCTTCAGTACGGTGGGCTCGTACACCCAGGCCATCGTCGATTCGGCGAAGTCCTCTGTTGAATCCGTGACCGCGTACTCGCTCATCGGCTGCTCCTTGTGAGTGGCGGCGTTCCAGTTCTTTTTGGTGATCCGCGCGGCGGCGGGCGGTTCGACGGGCTTCGCCAGTGCGTCTTTCACACCCTTCGCCCGGATGTCGTAGAGACGCTGTCCGTCGACCCATCCAACGGCCTGCTCGAACTCGTCGAGCGAGTGAGTTGCCCGCTCGAGTCCGTGGCCAAGCTCGTGCGCGATCGTGTGCCGCTGGCTCTGCGCGGGGGGCGCGATATTCACCGGCGCAATCCCCTTTCTTCCCCTGGTGCTGGCCTTGGAGACGAGAGGGATACCGGTTGTCCTGGTTCCGCCGACGGCTGTGGTCTGCGGAAACAGCGCGGCGCTGTAGACGAACATCATTCCTTTCTTTCGTTTGATCTCCGCCGCGGCCTGCGTATCGGCGACGACGTTGAGATCGGCGTCGAAGACGTAGCGGACGTCGTAGAAGACGATGCGTCCGAGATCGGGCACGCCGCCGACTTCGCGGACGAAGTCCTCGACGGCGCCGAGGATCTCGTCGTAGAGCGGAGCGCTCTCACCCGGATCCCAGGCCTTCCAGTCGTCGGGCAGCTTTCGCTTGGCCGCCGGTCCCTCGAGCTCCTTCGTCTGGCTCGCCTTGTCGCCGACCTCCACCTTCACGTCATGGCCGAAGATCGTTTTCAGCTTCTTTCGGAGCTCGTCGCGGGTGATGCTGGTCCTCGGCGGAGCGGGTTGGAGGTGCGCGGTGACCGGCCGGGCGGAGAGCGGAACGGGGCCGCGAAAGGAGGCCGCGGCGGCGTCAGCCTCGTGCTCTGCCTGCGCCGCACTCGCCTGCGGAGCGGAGCGGCCCGGCGCCTGCTGAACGACGTGCGCAAGTTCGTGGGCCAGCAGCCTCCGGCCGGACTGCGTGTCCGGAGCATAGCGACCCTCGGCGAACGAGACATGTTCGCCGACGCTGAACGCGTCCGCGCCCAACGCATCGGCCGCCGCGGCGGCTGACTCGTCGGTGTGGATCCGCACGTGCGCAAAGTCGTGGCCGAACTGGCTCTCGAGTCCCGCCCGTGTCGTCGCGTCGAGCGGACGGCCCGCGGTCCGCAATCCGAGATTGGACGTTTCAGCACGCCGGCCAAGGCTGAAGGTTGCCGGCTTTTGAGGTTGATTCTGCTTAACGGCAAGCCTTCGCATGTCCACCAGTATTTACAGGCGTCAGTGTATGACAGCGGACGGACGCCCGAGAGAGGCGCCTGCCATCGCGACCGGGATCCAACGGCCAGGTGTCACGCCGCGTATCTCTTCTCGAACCATGAGGATGAAGAACTATCCCGTTTCGATTGAGCGATCGCATTGAGCTCTCCTCAGCGCTCGGTATCTGCTATGTACCGAGACCGGCCGTGCGCGATCTGACGGCCGTTGTCGCAGTTCCCGCCGAATACTTCCGGTTCGAGGCCGGAGCGCGAACGGACAAGGAGGCCGGCGCGGGCATTACATTGAGATTGTGGGGGCGGACGTCTGTCTTTGGAGAGGAGCGATGGCTCTCCGGTCGCGGTTCCCCGTGGGATCCCAAGCGGCGTACGAATCTGGGTGTGCGTTGGAAATTCTGAACCGGTGAGACAGGGACCTATGTTTCGCGCGGGAGGTACCGTTTCCTGAAGCGTATTCCTCTCGCCACCTGTTCGACCTGCATGAATCGCTCGCTGGCGCGGAACGCGTTGAGCTCGGCCATGACCTGGTCCACGGCGCGCTCGTAATTCTCGTCCGCCGTATAGGACTTTGTCCGCGTATTGCGGTTGTAAGACACCTCGTCGATGTCGGAATGCTTCAGTCTTATGATCAGGCCGATCCGGCGGGACCAGGCGTACACCTCTTCCGCGATCAGCCAGGGAGGGACGACGAATTTCTCCCCCTCCGGTCCGACGGTGCGATAGTCCGGGCGCTTCACCTGGAGCGAAATGAACGCGACGCAGCCGCGAATCCCGCGGAACGCCGATCTCGAGACGTCGCCCGTCACGCCGTCATCGTCCTCCTGGTCGTCATCCTCGTCGGCGTCGAAGTCCGTTCCCAGCACGGGATGAAAATCGTTTTCGAGCAGACGCTGACGCAGGACCTGCAGCTTGTCTTCCTCGTGGCCGATCGAATACGAGATGAAAACGCGCGGATAGATCGTGTCGGGACTGTCGAAGCGGACCACTTTGAGCGCGCCGACGTGCACGTTCTTGTCGACGTCCTCGATGTCGAGGGCCTTGATGATCTCGTCGAGCTGGCGGTCCGCGGTGGAGGTCGTGTCGTCGTCCCAATGCCCGACCAGATCGATGCGGCCGCGCTCCAGATTGTCCCGTTTCTCGAAGATGTAATTGGAGGCCCGGAACAGGTTGACCGACGGCGGCAGATTCGACAAGACCTGATTCAGAACGCCGACGCCTCCGCCCGAAAAATCTTTCAGCTCGTCCTCGATCACGAGGCGGAACATGTGACTGTAATCCTTGAGAAAAAGGATCCTCATGTACCGCTGTTCCGTATTGCCGGTGATCATGGCATAAGAGGGCAGTCGCCCTCCGTCGAGATGGCATCCCTTGCTGATGTGCGCCGCCATCGCTTCGGACAACTCCAGCGCGCCGAAGCGGTGCTCCACTCTTGCGACGTTCCTCGGGTCATATGCGAACGACGTGTCATTCAGTCCCGTGAGGGGTGAAAACTGCACGTGCTTCTCTGACCCGTAAAGAAACGCGTCGCTCGCGATCTCGTCCTCCATGAAGCGGCTGAATTTCGCGGTAAGGCCGTCGAGCAGCTTCTGCATCGTGGCTTCATAATTCTCGCGGGCGCACCCGTCGAGCATGTCGATGCCCGGCGTCTTTTCGATGTCGCAGACTGCGTCCCAATGGGCACGTCGCTGGTATGTGCTGCAACATTCGCTGAGCAGGATATTGATGTTCTGTTGACGCAGAAACTGCGTCGCCTTGGCCAGCGCGCCGGGACGATCGTTGATCCGGAGACTGAGGCGGCACACCGATTTCCAGAGCTTGACCGGAACCGGCGAGACGAGGACTTCAAACCCGTGTTTTCGATCCGTATCGAGATCACGCAGGGGTGCCACGTACAGCTCCGAGCCCTCGTAAAGGCCAAACGCCATGCTCAACCGTCGCGGTATCGGAACGGTACGCCGGTAAAGAGGCACCCACTTGCCAACGCGCATTTCTCACCTCGCTGTTGCCCGATGGAGCATTTGGATTCGTCCTGTAGCCGGACGACGTCGCAGAGCGTAACCTTTAATGGCTACCTTTTCGGCTCATACCGCATCGCCACCGCCCCGGAGCCGAGCTCCAGGCGGCTCACCAGCTTCAAGTCGATAGGTTTCGACAGCCCCGCGAACAACGTCGGCCCATGCCCCGCTATCCTCGGTTGCACCACGAACTCGTACTCATCGATCAATCCCAACTCCGCCAACGCCTGCGGGAGCTTAACGCCTCCCACGAACAGTCCCTTGCCCGGCTCTTGCTTGAGCTGCTGAACAGCCTCCGCCAGATCCCCGCGCAAGAGCTCCGCGTTCCAGTCGACCCGGTCCAGAGTGCTCGACACCACGTACTTCTTTGCCGCGTCGATCGTCCGGGCGAACGGTTCCGTCCACTCGGGCATCGCTCCCATCCGCGGCGACCGCCATGCCGCCTCCATCATTTCGTAAGTCACCCGGCCAAAGAGGAGGGCGTCGGCCTGCTCGAGGTTCTCCATCGCATGACGATGTAATTCTTCGTCCGGAACGATTCCACGATGATCGCAGCATCCGTCCAATGTGACGTTGATGGAATAGCGAAGCGGTCGCATTACGTAAGAATACCGCCAATGACAGCTGCGGCGGGTCTGGCGTGGACCCTTTATTATTTCAGTGGTTGGCGCTTGTCTGCGGCGCCAGCGTCTGTTATAGAGCAGAGTCTGGCTAGCGCAATGTCAAACTCCGGGTCGGCAAAACTCTTCGGTCCAGGCGTGAAGCGATACCGACGCATCCTTGCGTGAAACGAGCCCAAAGCCTGGTCTCCAGTAGATTCTGAACGTCCCGGGCTCGGCAGAGGAATTGACACCTTCCCGTCTCGAGGCCGCGATCGCGCTTCCGAAGTTCGTCGAGCGCTGGAGATTCAACACAACGATGATACTGCGTGCGCCTGACGGCCCTGGTGTAAGCTGCACGGCCGGTCCCGCGTGCCAAAATCCGGAGCGGCGCGCCGCCCAAGAACATGCGAGAGGAAAATCATGAGCAAAGTATTCGTCAACATTGGGCTTAGCCTCGATGGTTACATGGCACCGGAAGGGATGACCCTGGCGAATTGGGACAAGCCTGAGTACAAGAACTGGGGCGCCAAATGGGGGGCGCTGATGGCCTGGATCCTCAATCAGCAGTACTTCCGCGAGAACCTCAAGCTCGGACCAGGGGGAGAAACCGGCCCGGTCAATGACCTGCTTCGCCGCACCACGGAGCGCATCGGCGCCAACATCATGGGCAAGCGAATGTTCGACCAGGGCGAGCGCGCCTGGCCGGAGGAGGCTCCGTTTCACACACCGGTATACGTTCTTACGCATGAGAAACGCGAACCCTGGGCGCGACCCGGTGGGACGACCTTTTACTTCATCAATGACGGGCCGGAGCGTGCCCTGGAGCTGGCTCGGGAATCCGCAGGCAGTCGTGATATTCGAATCGCGGGTGGAGCGGATGTGATCCAGCAGTACCTGAACCTGGGTGTCGTTGATGAGCTGGAAATCGCCCTGGCGCCGGTGTTGTTCGGCGGCGGGCGCCGTCTCTTCGAGAACCTAAGCGAGCCCGGGCCGCAGTTTCGCGTTGATAAGGTTCTTGATGGTCCGGCCGCCACGCACCTGCGCTATGTGCGTCAGTGAGGACGGCCTGACGGTCCAGAGGTTCGCGCGCTGATAGCGGCCGACATACACCCTGCGTCATCGGCAAATTAGCGCCGGGCCGTGACACTTTCTGGCTCGAGTTGGTGGCCCATTGCGACACGTGGGAAAATACATCCATGCGCAGGCGTGCAAGTGCCTTCTCGGCCACGGTTCACTTCCCCGTCCTTTGCGCGTTGCTGTCGTTTGCGTTGACGAACTGTGTTGTCGTGCATCTTGCACGGACGGCCCTCAAGGATCGTGGCAGTGCGTTAGAGATACCGACAGGTACGGTCGACGACGCAAGCCGCTTGAACCAAACGGCGGTGCGGGAGGTCGTCGATGTGGTCGCGGATGACGCCGTTGCCGTAGCGCAGATCCAAGCCGCCCTTACCCGCGCACGCGCCGCGTCAGTTCGCGTTTCCATCGCGGGCTTTCGCCACTCCATGGGCGGACAGACGATTACGCAGGACGGAATCGTTCTGAACATGCTTGGACACAACCGCATGGAACTGGACGGAGAGATTCTCAAGGTGCAGAGCGGCGCGGTATGGAAGGATGTTGTCGAATACCTGGACCGACGCGGACGCTCCGTAGCCGTGATGCAGTCTGACAGCCCTTTCTCCATCGGCGGCTCGCTCAGCGTGAACTGTCACGGATGGCAACATCTCAGCGAGCCGATCGCCGCGACCGTCGTGGCACTGACCGTGCTGCAACCGGACGGACAGGTGGTCCGCTGCAGCAGAACTGAGAACGCGGAGCTCTTTTCCCACGTCTTGGGCGGCTACGGCCTGTTTGGGGTCATTCTCGACGCCGAGCTGCAAACGGTCGCTGACGAACGGTATCGGGAGACTCACACTGACTGCGATGTGCAGTCCTATGAGCACATGTTCGATGAGAAAGTGCGCGGCCGGTCGTCGGTGGGATTGGCCTACGGAAGAATCAGCGTCGCCCCGGCCACGTTCATGCGCGAGGCGGTTCTCACGACATATGAGCGCGAAGCCGGACCTGTCCCCCAGCTCGGCGAAATGCACTTGTCACGACTCGAGCGGCTGGTGTTCCGAGGATCGGTGGGCAGCGAGTATGGAAAGAACCTGCGTTGGCGGCTCGAGAAATTGCAGCCACGAATCTCCGGCACGAAACATTTCTCGCGCAACCAGCTTCTTCATCAAACGATCGAGGTATACGTCGACCGCAGTGGTTCATCGACCGACATACTTCACGAATACTTCGTGCCGAGAGGACACCTTTCCGACTTCATCGATCGGATCCGGCCGATCCTCTTTCGACGCGATCACGTCGACCTCTTGAACATCACCGTGCGCGATGTGAGAAAAGATCACACCACCGCACTCGCCTACGCCCGTGACGATGTCTTTGCCGTGGTGATGCTATTCAGTCAAAAGCGATCACCCGAGGCCGACGCAGCGATGCAGCACGTGACGCGTGAGCTCATCGACGCGGCTCTCGAGCTCGGCGGCACGTACTACCTGCCGTATCGGCTGCACGCAACGGTCGCGCAGTTCGAACGCGCGTATCCCCAAGCGCGCGAGTATTTCGACGAGAAACGGCGGCGGGACCCGGACGAGGTGCTCAGCAACTTGTGGTACTCGCGCTATGGAAAGCCTGCACCATAAGCCCATATTCGAAATCCAGCTTGTCGGCCTGGGTTGAGGCTTAGCTTCCGGGCAAACTCGCTCATTTCGATGGCCATGGCGAGTGCAGCGCGTGCTTCCAGGCTCATCTGGAGGGCTTCGGCGGTGATCCGTTCGAGATTGCGCTCCATGCCTTCAATTCTGCCCCTCGTCCAAGGGCGTCGGATGCACGTTCTACGCTCCGTAGAAGTCTTGCGTTCTCGGACGTTCCGAGGGACGCTCATGCTGAGGTGAGACGATGAGCAGCAAGGCTCGCAGCATGGCACGTGAGATCGCACGCCGCGGCAGCATCGCCGATTTTGATGACTGCTTCTTTGAGGTGATCGTAGAACCACTTCGAGACGAACGCCGGCTGTGCCCGAAGTGCCGCGCCGCAGTCAATGCGACCACCGGGAACTCTGGCACCGCTGTTCACGAAGACCCTTGCGGAAGTTCCTGATCAATCAAGCAGCGATCCCCGTCGACAATCTCGCGAACGCACGACTTACAGGAAGTACCAACGCCCGCGTGTGGTCTGGCTAACGTCCTTGGTGTGAGCTGTGCGGCCGGTTCCGCGTGCCGAAGCCGCCATGACGCTGGCGTTACAGTAGGCAGCTCGGCTGCCGGGCCGAAGCCGGGCCGCATCAGCTTCACATCAAAGTTAGGCTGTTCAGCGTACTTCTGCGGAGTCATGGGCTAATAGCTTAACGGATCAGAACCGCGCCGCTTGAGAGATCGGAGGAATTCGCCGAGAGAACCACTAAAAGGCCCCACTAGACGCGGCATAGGAGCCCGCTGCACAGAAACGTCTTGGTGTGTAACCAGAACCTTAAACAACGCGTGCGACCACACAGGACCTGATGGCGATGCCGTTGGGTTGCCAGTATTGCGAATGTTTTGCGGGGCTTGAATGCATGTAAATTCCAGTACGTCCCCATCGGCGGCTGTTATTTTCGCCGATGCCTCGCCGCCAGCATTGACGCTCGCTCTCAACACCGTCAGACCGTTATGTGACAAGCTTATGGCGTCTGGCGCAATGTCGGAATCCCACTTTACGATCTTCACAGTCAACGTCTCTGCCGACAACCGCAGTACAAGTGGATTCTCGTCGGGCACACTCCAATGCAGTTCTTCCGTCAGCGGCGGGGATGTGACCGTAATTGTCAGCCCTTCCGCTAAGTCCACCAGATCGGAAACCGGATTCCACGAATTCAACGCATTGGCGTCGTTACGCGACGCTCGAACGTAATACCAGCGATTCCATTTGTATTTAGCGTCCATTGCCGCCTTGAGTTCGGCGCCATTTAATCCGCTTGCCTTGCGCATTGCAGCCCTTCGCCAGCGGTACAATGCGGACGCCAGGTGTTTCTCGGACAACCCCCATCCGGCAGCGAGCGCCAGCTCCGACGGCGCTTCCACCGCCACCGGCGATTCCTTCGAGGTTTGACTCCGCAGATGTGACGACAGTGCTCGATTTCCGACTCTTCGCTGCAGTGCTGCGGCGGCGGAAGGCGACAAGTCCCGAACCGCCTTCTTGGAAGCATGCGGGACCACCGTTTCTCGTTTGGGTGCATTTTCAAATGTCTTCATGTCAGAGGAGTGCCCGACCCGACAGATTGTCCTACCCCCGGCCGCAAATCGGCCCAACGGATCAGACGCTAAGCTGCACGGCCAGGGCCCTCGTGCCGAAGCCAGCGCGGCGCGCGGCGCGCTGCATGTGAGGCGCGCGAATGCGCGCCGCGTGACGCCGAGAGGTTTTGACGTTCCGAGCCGGCTCGGCCGGCGGGCCGAAGCCGGGCCGTGCCAGCTTCTGCGCCGAGTTGGGCCGCGGCGTTCGTCGAGCGTGGGTGCTCAACGGAAAAACTGCTAGCTAACAAGCAGGAAACGCACGAACTGCGCGAACTCCATTCTGTTCGGGTACAGCACACGCTTCTTGTCCCTAAGAAGGAGTGGGATCGCCGAATCGGCCATTGATTCTGTCAATTTGAGCGGAATCACCGTGCGAGTCGAGGCGCCACTAAACTCGGCGTTTAGAACGGCTCCATACTCCGCGCGCGTCCACCCTGACTGCGCTAAACTCTCACTTAGGCACGGCACCACATACCGACTCCTCTGAAGGCCGTCTTCTATCTTCTGAGTTATGGACGCACCAAATTGTATTTGATCGCTGTCGAGCCAATATTTGACGCCCGCATCGCGAAATTCTTTCGCTACGCCGTAAATCAACTCTTTGTCCGCACTCGAGTGGCACAGGAATACATCAAAGTCGAATGGCCTTGCCGCGGGTTCAGATGGAGTAGCGAATTGCATTTCCGTTTTCTCCACCATGATATTCTTAACCAGCACCTCTGCACCGTACATTTTCAGTACGCCTACGCATCCCGGAAATGGGATATGCGGCGCCAGAGCCTCCAACTGATATGTACGCTCGTCGCTCCGCAGTTCGGCACGCACGCGGCCTGCGTAAAACTCCAGAGAAAACTGGGAATAATCGTCCGAAAGCAGCACTGGCTCAGACAGAGCGACTACGGGAACGAGCCTTCCGTATCTGAAGGCGCTGATTCGCGCGACCGTCGAGCTTGCGGCTTCTGTCGTTGGCGCGACGTAGAACGCCAGAAAGCTCCATTGATCGTCGGCGCGACAAACCAGCCCGGCGCCGGAGCCGTATTTGTTGAACACTCGAACCTCAGCCGACACTTTGCCGTTGAGGATAAATCCCGCGCCTGTGTTGATTGCGTACGATGTAAGGTACTCGCCAACGCCTCCACCTGCTCCGACGAGCGTCTTTTTGGCGAACGTCCATGAATCTCGGTTAATGTCTTGCCAGCTGCTCACGCAATGTCCTTTGTTGCTCAAGCAGTCGTTCCGCGCGGTCGGGATATCTTGCAATCAGGATGTCGACCAAGTCAATGGCACCTTGAACTAACGATTCGAATAGATCCACATCGAAATCGAGCACATCGTGCCTGCGATTGGCCATCCGATGCTGATTATGAATTGCCACCTTGCGCCACCGTCTCATGTATGAGCGAACCTCTGGCTCGGCCGGGAAATCTTGTAACAGATCAGCTACCGTTATCGACGCGCCCTTGAAAGCCATATCCATACCAAGATGTCGAAGCTCCGCAACAAACCGATCGTCTGCAGGGTCGGCTGCTAGCGCGTCTTGAACCACACGCATCCCGTTGACTTCAGCGATCAGCATTTTCTTCATTAGATTTAGGTCGCCGTCGGCCATGTTCGCCAGTATCTGTTCGTTGCTAGTGCTCGCTAGGAACTGCTGAACGACGCTGGCTACCAACGGATTTGTGGTCGCCTGAAGAAAAGTTGCAGGCGGAACACGCCGGATCGTGTTGGACGATTCTCTAATCAACCGCTCGCCGTCATAGAGAGCGGCGGTCAGTTCGATGTCGGCGGCGTCCTGAGACTGTATGTCCAAACGAATAGCAAGGTTGAAATAGTCATCTCCCTTTAATGGACGTAGGCGATATTTCCCGCTAACCTTCGAGAGCTGGTTTAGTTCGCGGCTGATTGAGACGCCGGCGGGTAACCGCACTTCGACTCTTGGCCTATCCAAAGCGACAGAAAGAGATCCCTGGAACTCTTCCTCGATTATGTCTTCGATTCGAGATTCTTTGATATACCAAAATCTACCCCCCGACTCAGTTGCGATGGCGTCCAAAAGATCTTCCTGAAAGTCATCGCCGATTCCTATGGTAGAGGTCGTGATGCCAAGGTCTCGGGATTTCGACGCTTCGGAGGCCAACACCGATTTTTTTGTCTCACCTGCGTTAGCCTGACCGTCTGAAAGAAGCAGTAGGCGATTGTTGTGTTGCGGGGTAGCGTGGGTCTGAAGTTCCAGTAACCCCAGGTACCAGCCAAGCGCAAGATTCGTCTGACCTCCTGAGTCGATGCTCGCAATCTTTAGTGACGCCGCTTCTCGCGGGACTTGAGGGTTCACCACGACCTCAGCCTCGTCGTCAAACACGACGACGGTCAGCAGATCCTCTGCACGAAGAGCTTTGAGCACCCCGGTGCAACTGGCCTTTGCGGCGGTAAGCTTCTCGCCTTCCATACTCCCACTGCGGTCGAGCACGATCGCAACATTGACGGCGTGCCCAGCTGAGACCTTGCTATCCCCACTCTTGCTCTTGCACCTAATCTCCACGACTACATCAAGCTCGCTCCGCTGATCGGCGCGAACAACGGGGCGCTCCGACATGATTAGTAGCTCAATCGCGTCCATTACCCCCTCCTAGTTTTTCGGGCGGAGTTATATCGTAACTGCATTAGCACGTTTCCGCAAATTACGCGGCTAAGGAGGCTCCCCGTCTGCCCAACTTCCTAATTAGTTCGCACTCCCACCCACATCCGATCAACCCGCATCTGTCGAATCGTTGTTTGACACATCCCGTTTGCTCCTGCCGCTGCTCCGGTCCAGGGTCCGCGTTTGGTGCCACGACGCGACCGGCGTGCTCCCAACCCAGCAGGCAAGCAGAGGGGGTAGGGTTTTCCCCCGCCCCGCACCCTCCTGTATCAAACGGAGGTCCCAACATGCGCAAAGTCCTCGCTCTATGCCTGGTGATCCTTGCCTGCGCACCGAACCTTGTTGCCTGGGGGGAGGAGGGGCATCGGATCGTTTGCCGGATTGCGTATGACCTGCTGTCGCATGACGATCAGGTGAAGGTCGATCAGTTGACGCAGTCGTATCAGGTGCCGGCGGATACGAAATTGAAGATCGCGGCGTTTCCCGACGCGTGCGTTTTTGCCGATGAAGCGCGGTCGAAGGCGCGGGCGGCGGCGCAGGCGCACAGTACGGACAGTCCGTGGCTGCATTTCGAGCCGTTCGATCACTGGCATTTCCTCAATGTGGCGCGGACGGTGCGGAAGATCCCGGCGGAGGCGTGCGGGGACGATTGCGTGCTGACGGCGATCGAGCGGCATGCGGGAATGCTGAGGGACGGCGCAACGGACCAGGAGCGGGGCGAGGGGCTCATTTTTCTCGGCCATTGGGTCGGGGACATCCATCAGCCGCTGCATGTGAGTTATGCGAACGATCAGGGCGGCAATCTGATCGAGCCGGTCACCGGCGGGTTCTTTCCGATCCCGGAAAAGTTTCCGTTGAACCTGCACTCGGTCTGGGATGGGTCGATCATCCGCAAGGAGATCGCGATACCGGGCTGGCGCATGTTCGCCGACGACCTGTCGTCGCGTATCAGGAAAAAGGACAAGGCGAAGTGGATTACGGCGACGCCGCTGCAATGGGCGCAGGAGTCCTATGACATCACTACGCTGCCGGACGTCCAGTATTGCCATAAGACGAAAAAGAAGTGCGAGGCGTTCGGCACGGGACGGACGCTTACGGCCGACTATCAGACCGAGTTTGCCGACGACGTCAACCTGCGGCTGGAGAAGGCGGGGGTCCGTCTGGCGTCATTGATTCACGAGGCGTTGAATCCTCCGGCTCACTGACGATCGTGCCCTGGTGATAGACGGCCTTCCAGCCCTCTTCCGTCCGCCGCCACAGAGTCGCGCGGCGCGTGACGCGTGAACGGTTCTGGATGAGGGTGTACGTAACGAGGTAATTGCCGGCCGCGATTTCGGTGCATTGAAAGTCGCGCGTCTGCCAGTCGTCTTCGAACGAGCTCGCATACCGCTTATCGAGCTCGTCGAGGATGTAAGGGCGATCGTAACGGCGGCCCGAGGCGCCGATCTCCCAGAACGACTCCTCGGTCATCTTCTCGAAATCGGCACGCGTCGTGCCGAGCTCCGGCCGGTGAAACAGCGGCTCCCGCACCCGGAGCTCCTCGAGGACGTCGCTCACGCGCAGCGCCTGTACGTCCGCGGGCTCATCCCGAACTCGGCGCGAAACGCGCGATTGAAATTCGAGACGTCGCCGAAGCCGGAATCGAGCGCGACGTCGATGACGCGCGCGTCCTCCGTGCGAAGCCGTACGGCCGCGTCGCGCAGCCGCGCGCGGAGGGCGAATTGATGCGGCGTCACGCCGGTGACGCGGGTGAAGGTGCGGAGGAAATGATAAGGACTGAGGCGTGCGTCGCCAGCGAGCTCGCACAGCGTCAATGGCGATTCTTCCATGGTGCGCACGGCGCGGGTGACGCGCGCCACGGCGCTCGGCGGCGGCTCGGCAGCATCGGGATCGACGTCGTTCGCCAGGGCCATCGTTTTCGCCGCGACCTCGATCGCCAGCTCCTCCCACGAAACGTCACACGTGAGCGCGGCGCAGGCGCGTGCGACGAGCGCGGCGGACGCGCGCATCGGCGGGAGGCGTTGCGCGCTGAATCGCGAATCGGACTCGACGATCCGCTCGAACAACTCCGGCGTGTAATGGAACGAGACGCAGCGGTCGCCGGCGCCGTGTTCGTGCGCGCATTCGTAGAGCCGGTCGGGACTGCCGAGGAGAAAGGAGCCGGGGGCGAGGAGCTCGGCGGCGGCGGTGGAACGGTATTGAAATGTCCCGGCGGCGACGACGGCGATCGACACGCCGCTGTGCCGTTCCTCGAACGGCCGATCCTCCGGGCCCGACGTGCAGATCACATCCGCGACGCGCCAGCCCTCGCCTTGCGCGAGGACGCGCGCCGTCGCCGTTCCGGGCTCGCCGGACATCCGCCGCGCTTGAAGCGCCTGCTCGAGCTCGACCGCAATTTTCGCCAAGATTCGACTCCGCTCCGCCCGATATAACACGACTTCAGGAGGCTCGAAGATGACGATATTGCAAGCACTCCATGCGTCCGGCCGCGCACCGGAGATTCCGCCCGAGGCGGACGTGTATGGCTGGCTCGTGGGCAGCTGGGAGCTCGACGTCGTGCACTACCTGCAGGACGTGCGGACGCGTGGAATCAAGGGAGAGGCGCACTTCGGCTGGGTGCTCGAAGGACGCGCGGTGCAGGATGTCTGGATCATGAAGGCGGAAGGGGTGGTGAACACGTACGGTACGACTCTTCGCGTCTGGGACGCGTCGATCGGCGCCTGGCGCGTCCGCTGGATCAATCCGATCACCGGCTGGCACGATGAGCTGATCGGCCGCCGCGCCGGCGACGATCTGGTGCAGATCGGCACGCACGTCGACGGCACGCCGATCCGCTGGCGCTTCATCGAGATCACGACCGATTCGTTCCGCTGGCTCGGCGAGGCATTGAATCCCGACGGCGAGACGTGGAAGCTGGAGGCCGAATTTCACGGCCGGAGGATGAAATGAGCAACAACGACAACGATCAATCACTGCGCGACCACCTCGTAACGGCTCTCGATTCGGAGCACGCCCATCTGAAGTTCGACGCGGCGGTGAAGGACTTTCCGCCGCCGCTGCGCGGCAGGCGTCCCGCCGGCGGACCGCACTCCGCGTGGGAGCTGCTCGAGCATCTGCGCATCACGCTCTGGGACATCCTCGAGTTCACGCGCAACGCGAAGCACATCTCGCCCGACTTCCCGAAAGGCTACTGGCCGGCGGGCGAGGCGCCGCCGGACGCAGCGGCGTGGGACAGGAGCGTCGAGGCGTATCGCCGCGATCTCGAGGCGATGGCCGCGGTCGTGCGCGACACGAACGTCGATCTGCACGCCCCGCTCGCGCACGGCGAGGGACAGACGCCGCTGCGCGAAGTGCTGCTGGCGATCGATCACAACGCCTATCACCTCGGGCAGCTGGTGACGGTGAAGCGGCTGCTCGGCGGTTAGCGCTCGCGGACCGCGGCAACGAGTTTTATCACCGACTCCGCCGCATCGGTGGAGTCGGTGATCGCGACATCGTGGTAAGCGGCGATGGCCCGGATCAGCGGCTCGTACGTCGCGGGGAACGGCTGCCCGGAGCCTGCGTACGCATGCGCGAGACGAGCGAGCAGACCGAGCGCGGAGCCGAGGTGCGAGAGCGGCAGGTCGTGCAATGCGGATCGAAGCAGAGCGATCGCTTCATCGTAGCGTCGCAGTTTCGTGAGGCAGGTACCGGCACCCAGCGCGTGCTCGATTCGATCCGACGGGTCAGTCAGACCGAGATCGGCGCGCCGGTCCCACTCCGAGAGCGCATCGACCGTTTTTCCGGCCTCGGCCAGGATCAGCGCGCGGTGCGCCACGACGGAGCGGCGAAGCCAGCCGTCGTGATCGCGGTGCGACTCGGAGCGGAGCAGATCGTCGAGGACGGCCAGCGCTTCGTCGAACCGCGCCTCGTCCGTCAACGCCACGACGCGCGGGAGCAGGCGCTCGTAGGCATCCTGGGTCTCGTCGTGGTCACCGGTGGTCATCTCAGCGTGGGCACTTGTAATCCGGCCAGATGCCGAGGGCGTGCACGCATTCACGATAGCAGGCGCCGCAATCTTTGCGCGGGCCGAACGTCCCCTTGTTCCAGTCCGGCTGCCACGGATTCTCGAGACAGGTCTCCAGGTTCGCGCCGCACTTCGCCTTGATCGCCGCGTCCGCCGTCAGCGCCGCGGTCGCCGCCGCGCCGACGATCAAGGCGCCGTAGATGATGTCGCCGATCGGCAGAGGGCCGTCGACCAGCGTCAGCCACCACATCGTGCCCGCCGTTGCCGCCGCCGCCTCGCCCGGCGATTGCCGCTTGATGCCGGCGCCGCCGCCGACTTCCTTCTTGCGCCGTTCGGCGCCCGGCACCGCCTGCTTTCGAGCGGCGGCGATGACCCCGTGAGCACCCATGCGGGCGACCGCCAGCTGCCCGATGCGTTTCAACTCGTCTTCGGATGGCTTCCCGCCGCTGCGCACTTTTTCGATCTCGGAGAGCAGGTCGGACGGAATCTCACCGGACGGGCTCCCGGCCGGATTCTGTTCGTCCTTCTGAAAAGCGATCGGCGACGCGCCGGACGTTTCGACGGCGACGCTCCTGCCTGCCGCCACCTGCGATCCGATCCGGGCCGCTTCGACCTCCGTCGGATGCGACGGTGTGGTCAGGTCGGGTCCCGTGGTGGCGCGGCTGCTCCGGTTCTGAACGACATGCGCCAGCTCGTGCGCCACCACTTCCTTCGACGGCGAAGAATCGCCGAAGACGACTTCCGTTCCGCGCGTGGCGGCGTTCGCGCCGAGGAGCATCATCGGCTCCCGGCGGCCGACCCAGACGCGGACATCGGAGAAGTGCTGGCCGAACGCCGACTCCATCTCCTTCCGGTACGGCACCTCGCGCGCCGGTCCATGAACGGCCATCCGGAAGATCGAATCGGGTTGCAGGATCTCTTCGCCGGACGTGGCCGAGCGCTGCACCGCGATGCGGCTGAAGTCGTGGCCGTGCGCGGAGATCGGCCCGGGCGACGGCTGGTTGGCGCGGGAGACCCTGCGTGAGCCGCAGGACGATGCCGCTCGGCGCGCCTTCGACCGCGATGCCCACGTGCGCATGCTCAAATATCGGTTCGGGAGTTATGAACTTCAAGGCAGCCTTAAGGATTTCCGCCCTCTGCCGTGCGCCGAAAGGCGTACCGTCATCTGCGCATGAGCGACATCGCCACGACGAAGGGGACGATCCTCAACAGCCTGCTCAAGTTCATCAAGAACGATCTGACGCCGGAGCAGTACGAGCGGGCGATCGCGGAGCTGCCGGCCGACGACCGCGCCACGCTCGCCACGCGCGTACTGCCCTCGGCGCACGTTTCGGAGACACTGCTCAATCGCTTGACCGAGGTCGCGGCGCGGGCGAAGGGGGAGGAGCTGGAGGCGTTCGGGCGGCGGGCGGGAATGGCGGAAGTGGCGGACGCCGTCGGCCTGTATCGCTTCCTGGTCATCGTCCTCACGCCGAACGCGCTCCTGTCGAAGGCGTCGACGACCTGGAGCTCGGTGCACAATACCGGGAAGATGCTGGTCGAGAATCAAACCGCGGGCAGCGTGCGCATCCGGCTGCGCGACTTCGCCTCGGAGCCGGCGCATTGCGCGCGGCTCACCGGCTGGTTCGTGCGTCTCAGCGAGATGACCGGCGCGAAGGACGTGCGCATCACGCACGACCAGTGCCTCGCGCGGGGCGCGGCGGACTGCTCGTGGGATCTGCAGTGGAAGTAGGTGGATGAGATGAAGACACTCGCGCAGCAACGGAGGCCGGGTTCTCCAGGCCGCCCCGGACGGGTCGAAGGAGCGGTCCCGCGCGCGATGGCCGAACGCGCGGCGGGTACTGCGGCGCCGCGTTTCGAGACCGCCTTCGAACGGATCCGCATCTTTCGCAAGCCGGCGAACTGTCGCAAGGACTACAGGGTTCTCAGCTGGGAAGCCGATACCTGTTGCACGCGGCAGGGATTTCCCGACGACAGGTTTCAGAAGGACGGCAAGGCGTGCTGCAACAAGTTCCCGAAGTTCGTCGATGATCAGGCGGTCAAGCTCGGCTTCGACGGGGCGGCGTCGTGCCGGTCGACCACCTTCCTGAATCACTCCGCGACCGTGACTCCTGACGGCAAGAAGGGGACGCCGGTCAAAGTTCTCTGCGTCGACACCCGCGCGAAAACGAACCTTCGTACGATTGAGCTCGGCTTCAACGCCGCGCAAAAAGCCTACGGAAGCACCAAGCTCGACGAGCCGGCCACGGTCTGCATCAGCGATGGGAAAGAGGCCGACACCTGCTACTTCGACTCGAAGTGCGTGGCCGGTCCGAAGGAGTCGGATTGCCTGAAGCCGGGTTGCGCGCCGGTCAAAGACAAGACCGCGCCGGAGAAGAAGAAGTCCTGACTTCGGGGGGATGGAGCGCTGGCCCTGGAGGTCGATTCGAACGGCCATTCCCGAGGGAGTCTTACCTTAAACGATCGAGGGCCAGCCCTTGAAAGCGGGGATGTTTCCGCACTCGCTCACGACGCCGATGCGGTCGCGGGAAAGCACGTGGAAAATTGTCGGCGAGCACGAGCCGGGCGAGTCGCAGGACACCGTTTTCATCGAGCTTCTGCTCCGCGAGATGTCGCGTTTCCCGGGACGCTCTGGCTCCACCGAAGCGGGTGATGAGCGCGGGCTGGGTCGCGACCAGCCGGTTGAGCTCGCGGCAGAACGCCACGTTGATTTTCCGGCCGTCGTCGGACACAGGCGAGGTCACCTCACGCCTGATCAATGACGCGAGCGGGCCATCCGTCATGTCGAACCAGGCGGTCATCCTTTCGACGTCGAGATCGGCTGGCTCGAACAGCAGCGCGGCAGGAGGCCAGTGGCGGAATCGCGGCGTGTGCCTCACGATCCGCCGTTCGAGTGCGTAACCGGTCGGAGCGCCGGCGGCGATCGCCGCCATGCCCAGCATCGTCACCGCCTGGCGTCGCGTGACGCCGAACGACGGCGGCGGTTCGTCGGGGAGATATTGCGGAATCCTGCGTGGCCGCATCCAGGCAACGAGGAGCAACGCGATCGCGCCGAGCAGCGCGAGCGTCGCGGCCTGCAGTCCCTGCCGGAACCCGCCGTTGGCGAAGACGCGCGCGAAGTGGAACGCGAGATCCGTCACCCGGCCGAGACTCAGAGTGGCGATTACGGCGATCGCGATGCCGATCGCATGATCGCGCCAGTGATGGTGGGTCGCTCCGAAGAGGAGGCGAACCTCTTCCTGCGCGGATGCAGGATCCTTGAAGCGGAGCGGATGAGCCCAGAATGGATGATCGTCGAGCTGGCGCGATGTGATCGGCGTTTGCTCGAGTTCGGGACAAAGCCGTCTGCTTCGGCCGATCAATCGGATGATCTCGTAGCGCGCCATCAGCAGCCAGAGGAGGGCAACGGTGAAAATCGCCAGCCAGAGCAGCGGCGCGAACAGCAGCGGCACGGTCAGATCGATCGGACCGAGCTTCACCGAAACGTCGGCGAAGCGGTTATATCCCGCGAGGGAGAGCGCCGATTGCCCTTGCCGTACTTTTGCCGAGGCGATGCGGCGTTGCACGACCGGTTGCAGATAGACGCGCTTGTCGACCGTTACATTCGGGCCCCGAACACCCTTCTTCTTTTCGCCGAGCGCTTTCGCGTACCGGTCGCGTTGTGAATTGAACGTGACCATCGCTTTCCGCTCGCGCAAGACGGAAACGAGCGTGCCTCCCGCCGGCTCGATTCCCGACACCCAGAGCAGGTAGAGCGCGGCGGCGATGGCGAGTAATCCCCTGTTCGTCGCCGCGACCGTGTCGCGGGCGCGCTTGACCAGCGATTCAGCCGACGACTTCGCGTCGCCCGCCGTCCTGGTTGCCGCTTCGTAAGGGATCTTGCTCATCCCCGCTCCGTCATTAAGGACGGACGCTGCGCCGGATTTCCCTCTTCGCTGGTACAGTATTCACTGCTCCCCAAAAGCGCGCCGCGGACCCGCGGCTGTGACCCTGTCCCCACACGCACAACTGAAGGAGAGGATGAATGCGACTTGCCCGGATTCTGTCCCTGGTGGGGTTGTTCCTCGCAGTTCCGGTTTTTGCGCAGAACCTGGAGATCCATTACATCGACGTCGGCTGGGGTGGCTCGGTGTTCATCAAAGGGCCGACCGGCGTCACGGTGCTCCTCGAGGCGGGGGACACCGGGAAGGGGACGAGCTACGTCGTCCCGTACCTGCAGTCGATCGGCGTGCAGCCGGCGAACGGGCTCGATTACATCATCGGCGGCCACCAGCACTGCGATCACATCGGCGGCCTCGATGAAGTGATCAACGCCGGATACAACGTCCACATCAAGCAGTACTACAACGGCTCGAGCTACTCCTCGAGCTGCGCCACGGGATGGAACACGGCCGCGGCCTCGACCACCGCCGGCGTGCCGGTGGCCATGCCGGTCGGCACGGTGATCCAGCTCGGCAACGGTGCGACGCTGACCTGCATCGCCCGCAACGGCTCGATCATCGGCGGCGGATCGGTGGCGGTGACGGACGAGAACGATCGCTCCATCGCCCTGCTGATCAAGTACGGCGGCTTCGATTACATCTGGGCCAGCGACATGGGCGGCGGCTCGGATTCGTGCACCGGCCGCTCGACGACGCAGCTCGACGTCGAGAGCGCGGTGATCAACGCCATCTCGCCCGGCGGCGCCAGTCCGCTGATCAGCGCGGGCGGCATCGACCTGATGCACGTAAACCACCACGGCAGCGAGAGCAGCTCCAACCCGACGTACTTCAACAAGATCAAGCCGGCGGTGGCGATCATCGGCGTCGGCGACGGTGAGAGCGCGGGCTGGGACCTGCCGCGCATCGACGTGGTCGATCACGTGCTGCTCGCGAACTCGACGTCGTGCGTCACCGCGCCGCCGGCGTACGTGCTGCAGACGGAAGAAGGAAGCCCCGCGTCGTCGCTGATGAGCCATTCCGGATTCTGCGTCGGCAACATCAAGGTCACGACCGACGGCGTCAACCTCTTCACGGTGTCGGCCGATGGCGCCGTGCACCAGGGGCCGAACGAATTGGCGGCCTCCGGCCTGCCGAAGAGCTTCACGCTCGACGAGACGGGTGGCGGCGGCGACATCACGAATCCAACGACGTCGATCACCGCGCCGGCGAATGGCGCGACGGTATCGGGAACGGTCAGCGTGACCGCGAGCGCGTCGGACAACGTCGGCGTGACGAAGGTCGAGTTCTACCTCGACGGCGCGCTGCAATCGACCGATACGACGTCGCCCTACTCCTGGTCCTGGAACACGACGGCGAGCACGAACGGCACGCATTCGCTGACCTCGAAGGCGTACGACGCGGCGCTGAACTTCGGGACGTCGACGGCGGTGAGCGTGACGGTCAGCAACGGCACGCCGGTGAACGTCGGCGGCTGGACGATCACGCAGGCCAACGCCACGCTGACCTACACCATCCCGGCGGGGACGACGATTCCGTCGAAGGGTTACCTGATCATCGCGCGCAACGCGACGAAGACGGCGTTCCAGTCGTTCTGGGCCCGCACGCTCGCGGCGAACGTGCTCTACATCAACAGCGCAGACACGATGCCGCAGATCAACGGCAGCGAGACGTACACGCTGCGCAATGCGTCGGGCACGATCATCGAAGGCGCGACCGTGGCGATGGACACCTCGGGCGGCTACTCGTTCCAGCGCGCCACGTGCGGCGCGATCGGCACGCTCGGCTCCTGGTCGCACGTCGTCTCGACATCCGGCTCGCCCGGCACCGGCGGACTGGCAACCTGCAACCGCGGCGCGTTCATCAACGAGTTCTCCGACGCGACCGGCACGGGGAACTACGTGTACGAGTTCATCGAGATCTTCAACGATAAGTAGTTGGCAGTGGGTCGTTGGCCGTTGGCAGTAGATGATTCGCTACTGCCAACGGCTCTTCTGCCAACTACCAACTGCCAACGGCCAACGAATCACCATCCGTATCCGATCAGGATGAATCCCGCCCAGTAGTAGGGATGCGCGCGCCGTTCCTCGGTGATCAGTTTCAATTGTGCCTGCCGCAGCGCCTCGGTCGTCGAGCGACCGGCGGCGAGGCGGCGATGGAAATCGATCATGAGGTCGGCGGTGCTCGCCGAGCCGATCTCCCATTGCGTGACGATGGCGCGCGGGCAGCCGGCGGCGAGCAGCGCCCACGACATGCCGACCATTCCTTCGCCGAGGCGCACGCTGCCGCGCGCGGTGTCGCAGCTCGAAAGGACGACCACGTCGGCGTCGAGATCGAGATCGGCGATCTCGCGCGCCTCCAGCTGGCCGTCGTCGGCATCGCCCGCGTCGCGTGCGAGCTCGATGTGCGAGTACATGGCGAGCTCGTTGCTGAACGTCCCGTGCGTCGCGAAGTGGAGGACGCGGTAATGCGCGGCCTCGCGTTTCACGCGCGTCTCCGTCGCCTCGCGTCCCGTGAGCAGGAGGGTTCGCCGAGGATCGAAGAAGCGGGCGATGCCGCGCACCTCGCGCCCTGCGTCGGGAAGCGCCGCGCCGCGCGGATTGCCGGCGGCGAGCAGCGAGCGCTCGCCCGATGACGTCCGCGGATGGCGCGCGTACCAGGAGAGGATCGTCAGCGACGGCGTGTAGAAAATCGGATGCTGGTCGATGAGCGAGCGTCCGCGAGCGTCGATCAGCACCTGGAACGGTAGCGTCCAGAGCGAGTCGTGCGGGATGACGCAGACGATCTTCTTCCCGCGCAGCACGCCGGCCGCCGGCGCGATCAGCAGGTCGTACAGCCGCCTCGCTTCCGGGCGGTAGCCGAGATATCGCTGGGCGATCTGTTGCTGGAACGCGGCCACGCGCTTCCTCAGGCTCTCACTGCCGATGGCGATGCGATGAAAGTGCGGCCCGGCGTCGCGCGTGATCGTCACCAGCCAGCTCCGGTCGGCATCGACGAGATACTCGAGCACCACGCCGTCGGCAGGGATGCTGCGGCGGATCTCGTCGAGATCGGGGAGCGGAATCCTGCCGCGCGCGAGCGACAGCTCGGGATGACGGCTGTAGAGACTCGAGGTCAACTCGTCGCGCGTGACCCGCGCGGCGTCGACATCGCGCTCCAGCACGGCGATGCGCGCCGCATCGGGATTGTCGTCCGACTGCGCCTCGCGCAAGGCGATGTTGGCCGCCTTCATTTTCGCGTCGGCGCGGCGCTCATCCTCCTGCTCCGCCGGCGTGAGAGAGCGCGTCGACTTCATGCTGCCGACGGCGAGCGATTCGATCAGCGTCCGCGCGCGGGCGCGCTCCATCCAGCGCACGGCGTCGGCGTCGTCGTGCCGGCGCACGGCCAGGTCGAACAGCGCGAGGTACGGCGCGGTCTTGTCACTGAAGAAATGCTGTTCGTCCTCGCCGCTCCCCGGCACGTTGCTGCGCCGCGACTCGATGCTGTCGACCGCGTCCTGAAACGCAGCGCGCGCGTCGTCAACGCGGCCGAGCTTCTGCAGCGCGCGTCCGGCCATCAGCTTCGTTTCCCAGTAGATGTCGAAGTTCGGCGTGATGGTGAGCGAGCGCGCGATGAGGTCGTCCGCCATCGCCAGCACTTCATCGTACCGGTGCTGGTCGAAGCGGATCTGCATTCGGGCGGAGCCGATCCACGTGATCAGCGTCTCGTCCTGCAGCGGCTTCGCTTTTTCCAGGGCCGCGGCGCTTCGGGCGTCCGCTTCGGCGATCCGTTTGCGGGCCCGGGCGATCTTCGAGCGCGTGAGCTCGATGAGCGCCGCGGTCCGCGCGTCGGGTGACGTCCGGATCAGCGCGTCGAGCTGGCGAAGATGCGTTTCGGCGCTGCCGTAGTTGCGCGTCAGGACCTCGATCTCGGCCAGGTTGCGGAGGTTGCGCACGACGCCCCTGGTGTTGCCGGCCGCTCGATAGAGCTCGACGGCGCGGCTCATGTACGGCCTGGCGCGGTCGTCGTTGGACATCCGGTCGTAGACGACGCCGAGGTTCGCCAGCGCCGCCGCCTCGATCACGAGGTCGCCGGTGCGCGCCGCCCGCGCGCGCGCCGATTCGTGATGCGGAATGGAATGGACGTAATCGTCCTGCACGGTGAATTTCACGTAGCCGAGCCCGAGGTCGGCTTCTTCGGCGATGTGGTCGTCGTCCAGCGCTTCGGCGATCCGCAGCCCCTTTTCGAATGCCAGGGTCGCTTCGGCCGCCCGCCGCGAAACGGCGTGCGACCAGCCCTCCAGGACGAGCATCCGGGCCTCGATCTCGCGGTCGTTCCATTCGCGCGCCAGCGCCGTCGCGCGCGCCATCGGTTCTTTTTTTTCCTCTTCGTCGTGCATGAGATCGCGGGCCCGGGCGATGATCCACCAGGCGCGCGCCTCTTCCGACGGCGCGGCTTCCCGCGCGATGCGCAGCGCGAGCTCGCCCTGCCCCGCCGCGCGCCGGTATTCGCTCTTCCACGCGGTGGCGAAGGCAACGTCGCAGAGTTGATGCACCAGCTCGGCGTCGACCAGCCCGCTCCGTTCGCTCAAGGCGCGCAATTGCGCGAGCGGATCGGAGAGAGCGGCGAGCTCGCGCGCGAACGCGGCCTCGGGGACGGCGATCTCCCGAACGCGCCACTCGCCGCCGCGCCGCCGCAGCTCGATCGTCCAGTGCGGCGGATATTCACGCCGGGCGCGCGAAAGGAGCAGCTCCGCGGTGGCGTCGACCGTGAGCTCGACCCTCGCGCGGTCGCCGTCGATGACCACGCCGTCGACGCGGATGCCGTTCAGCGTCACACATTCGTAGCGGCGGCGGATCGGATTCGTGCCCCTGTGCTGTTCGAGAGTGAGTTGCTCGAGAAATGCGCGCTTCGCCGTCGACGCCGGATCGGCGGCGGCCAATTGAGCCAGCACCGCCACCGCGAGCCAGAGACGCTTGGGCATGATGAGCCGAGCTTACGCTGAGTAGTTGGCCGTGGGCAGTTGGCCGTTGGCAGGAGCTACCCTTCCCGTTCTACTGCCAACGGCCAACTGTCACCTGCAAACTACTCATGCTATCCTTCCGCCCCTCCACCTGAACTGCGTCCCGCAGCTTCTTCAGCACCGCACTTGTATGCGGAAATTCATCATCATTGTGGCCATGACTGTCCTGTTGAAAGCGCGCTACACGTCCATCCCCGGCACTGATCCCGAGTACGCGCAGGGTGCGATCGAGCGAAACGAGCTCGCCCATCGCGAGATCGAGCACTTCGTCTGGGTGTTCGAAGCGGAGGGTGAGCCCGAGGAGTGGGAGCGTCGCTTGAATGCGACGGTTGATCCGAAGCACGGCTCGTTCACCGTCGAATGCGCGACGGCGGAGGAGGAAGAGGGCGTGCGGAACGGCACGATCGCGTTGCAGAAGTGAAGTGAAGAGGGGTGCGGACGTCTCGTCCGCACGGTTCCGAAGAGCGGACGAGACGTCCGCTCCCCTCCTTCTCTTACAGCGCTGACCGATGGCCTTCATCAGTCGAATGCGCGACGGCGGAGGAGGAAGAGGGCGTGCGGAACGGCACGATCGCGTTGCAGAAGTGAAGTGAAGAGGCGTGCGGACGTCTCGTCCGCACGGTTCCGAAGAGCGGACGAGACGTCCGCCCCCCTCCTTCTCTTACAACGCTGACCGCACCGCATCCAGCTTCGCGCCGAAACGCGCCGGGTCGTAATCGTCGCGATCCTTCAGCTCCGCGAACAAAGCGTCGATGGCCTTCATCAGCGGGCCGGCGGCGAGACGGTTGTCGCGGCGGGTGAGCACCGTGGCCAGCGTTTGTAGCGAAAGCGCGCGCTGTTCGGCGGCGTGGACGTCGGTGTCGCGTTCCGAGGTGAGGGCGACGATCAGCGGACGGACGTCGTCGGCGGACCAGCTGCGCGCGTAGATCTTCGGGATCGACGCTTCGATCAAGCGCTTCGCGTCGTCGGCGGCCGAGGCCGCGTCGGGCGACATGCGGCTCACGCGCGAGGCGACGCGGGACACGGCGTCATCGAGCGCGGCGCGGTCGGACGACGGCACGATCATGCGCAGGACGGCCCAGCGCTGCGGGCTCCAGGCGGGAAGTCCCGGGCGTCCGGGCCAGCCGCGCTCCTGGCGCCAGCCGCTCGACTTCAGCGCGTGGTGGCAGTTGTAGCAGCTCATGTCGGAGAATTCGGGCCACTTCTCGCCGCGCGCATGGCGGGCGAGGTTGATCATCGAGTCGCGGAACGCCATCGCCTGCCCGACCGCCCACGCCGGTACGCCGTGCGTGTCGTTCGGGTTCCAGTGCGGCGGCATGGTCTCGGTGTAATTGTCGAGCTCGAAGGCGAGGAACGGATGCCCCGAGGCGATGAGGTCGTGATCGACGTCCTTGTCGCTGGTGCCGATGTGGCAGGCGTTGCAGGTGTGGGCGCGATTGCGCGTGTCGCGCAGGTCGATCATGCCCCGCTCCACCGACTGCGCATGCGTCCAGCCCGGCTGCGCGTGCTCGGCGCGCCAGCCGCCGGCCGGACCGTGGCAGGTCTCGCACTGCACGCCGTCTTCGATGTCGATGCGGCCGGAGACCATCGCCGGCGCGATGTTCGAGGTGTGGCAGTCGAGGCAGAGTTTTTCCTGGTACGCCTTCTTCCCCAGCTTCATGTTTTTCACGATGCGGGCGGAGAGGGGATTGAAGAGGACGTTGTACGAGCCGGCGTGGCGGTCGGAGTGCAGCCAGGTGAAGTACTCGTTCTGACGGATGCGCGTGGCCTGCAGCGGAGTGGTGGCGCCGTGGCAGCCGGAGGTGGCGCACAAGGCGGCACCGATGTATTGACCCGGTTGCTCGGTTGCTGGGTTGCTGGGTTCCTGAGCAGTGGCCGCAATGCTCAAGAGCATCAGTGCAAGCACTCTTCTCATTTCTGCACCTCGTCCGTGACGGTGTAGAGCTTGCCGTCGCGAAGGTAGAGCCGCTGCATTTCGGGGAAGGTCATCGGCCGGGCGCCGATGCGGTTGAAGATCGAGACCTGGTTACCGCTCTCGTCCACGGCGCGGTCGCGGTCGAGTCCCTTCGAAATCGCCAGCGCGGGGCCGGCGGTCTTGCGATGGGCGATGAGGCGCGGCGCGGGACGCGGGCTGAATCCGGCGTACGCGGGCGTCCACTCCGGCGAGAGGAGTTGAATGACCTTCAGGCCGTCCTCGCCGTCCGCGACATACGCGAAGGTCGAGGCGTTCGTCGACGCCACCTTCACGTCGTGCGCGTCTTTCGTGGCGAAGGTTTGGTCGATGCGCATCTGCTCCGGCTTTTCGACGTCGACGATGACCACGCCGTTCTTCCCCGCGGCGACGTAGGCGTAGGTCCGTGCGACGTAGACGCTGTTCGCGTTTTCGATCGCGACGCTGTTGGCGAGGCGCGGGTGGGCGGGATCGGTGATGTCGATGGAATGGAGGCCGAATTTATCCGTCACGAAGGCGTATCTGAATTGGACGGAGATCGATGTCACAGGCACAGACAGGAGTGTCTGTGCTACACCCTTTGGGTGCAGCGGGTCGTCGATGTCGAGAATGACCAGGCCCTTGTTGCAGCCGACCAGCAGCCACCGCCCTGCAACGGTCAGCGTCTCCGCGCCGTCGAGCAGGCCATCGGGATTGAACGTCAGCGCACGCGTGAAGAAGTTGTTCGATGGGTTGCCGTCGACGAGCGTGCTGACGTCGACGACGATCAGGCCTTCCTCGCGATCGCTGATGTAGGCGTAGCGATAGAGCGGATGGAGCGGCGTCTCCTGGTTTTCCGGCACGAGCGCGGTCTTGCGATTCGGATCGACCGGCATCGTCGTCGGCAGCGCGACCGCGGTGGCGAACTTCGTCTTCACGAAGGTGCGCTGCCCGAGCGGTGAGACCGGTGCGGACGTCACGCGCTCGGAGAAATCTTTGTTGTCGACTTCGGCGGTGTCGTAGACCTCGAACCCTTCCTCGCCGTTCGCGGTGAAGAGATATTCGCCGCGCAACTGGATGCTGCGCGCGTCGCCGTGATG
>Ga0207687_10000205_pt1 | contig 40013 bp, 41 predicted proteins | sample KBSM54metaG_FD_184399 | JGI IMG/M metagenome (GOLD analysis project Ga0207687, IMG submission 184399) | Miscanthus rhizosphere microbial communities from Kellogg Biological Station, Michigan, USA - KBS M5-4 metaG (SPAdes) (version 2) | ecosystem: Host-associated > Plants > Roots > Rhizosphere >...
GCTCGCGCAGATCGCCGACAACGCGCCGCTGTGGGACGACATGCGCCCGCTGCTCGCGAAGATCACGGCCGATCCGAAGCTGGTCAGCGATCTGCTCGTCGCGCTCGAGCGTCCCGAGGTCGCCCAGCTCGCGACCCGGTTCCAGGAGTTCATGACATACAGCGATCGGTTCGATATCGCGTCGGACCAATCGGTCACCGGCGCGTTCACGAGCCAGCCGGATCGCAGCAAGCCCGACAGCGACTTCAATCGCTCGCTGTGGCAACGGCTCCTGATGGTGATCAACGACTCGAACGGCGCGCACCAGTGCAACAAGCAAGGCGCGCAGCTCAAGCAGAACGGCCTCGTCGTCGCGACCTACAACGCGTGCGACTTCTTCCAGGTCCCGAACCTCGCGGTGTTCTACCTCCAGTCGATCGCGTACGCGAAGGACGCGAACGGCAACGTGATCTGCGAGGACAACGGCGGCGAGTTCGATGCGACGAAGACCGCCGCGACCGGTGACGGTTGCGCTGCGTACGGCACCGGCTGGCGACCGCGGCCCAAGGCGAACTTCGGCTTCAACTGGAACAACGGGCTGTCGTCGACGCTCGTGATCTCGCTGCTCGGTGGCGATCACTACGTCGAGACCAACGCGACGATCACCGGGTTCCGCACGCACCCGACGCCCGAGGCGCTGAACCGGGTGCTGTTCCTCGATCCGACGCCGCAATCGATCCAGGACACCTCGGACCCGATGCGCGATCGCGACGGCGACCTTTTCAAGGTCCAGCACGCGGGCACGCTACCGGTGTGGGAGAAGAACAACTTCTACGCGGAGATCCGGCCGATCGTCCAAGCGTTCGCCGACGCGAACCAGGAGCAGACGTTCGTCGACATCATGTCGGTGCTTCACAAGCACTGGTCGAGCCCGGCGTCGACCTCGACCCAGCACACCGATCCGAACGCGGGCAACTACACGTTCGGCTCGAATGCGGTGTCGTACGAGCCGTACGTGATCGCGGTGCTCCAGGGCGATCTCTATGCGGCGCTGACCCAGAGCGCCGCCGAGCTCGTCGCGATCAGGGCGAACAACAAAGCGATGGCGCAGATCGCGGCGCACGCCGGGAATTACCTGGTCACGCCGCAGGCCGGGCTCACCGATCGTCTCGGCCACACGACGACGACCGCGGCGGATGGCACGCCGGTCACCGCGCTGTCGCCGTGGCACCTGCTCGCGGACGCCTTTCTCCACAAGCGCGCAGCGCTGGCCGCGGCCGGTGCAGATGCGACGCACTGGACCGATTCGATCAGCGAGCTCGCTGATCTGCTCATGCGCGGCGATGCGACGCCCGCGTGGCACTTTCGCAACGCGCACTTCGCCGCCACGTCGCGCGCGTTCGTCCAGCTGTTGCGCGACCGTCTCGCGGTCCACAGCTCGGATCGCGCGCAGTGGCTGGCGACGGTGTTGCCCGGCAAGATCCAGGACACGCTGACCCATCCAGTGTTCGCGGCAGCCGCGGATCTGATCGTCGCACTCGACGGTGCACCGCGTACGAACCTCGAGGCGTTGCTCGCGACGGTGCTCGATCCGACGCAGCCTTCGTTCGCGACGCTGCGCGCTTCGACCGCGGAGATGCTCCAGCTCGCGCGCGACGACGGCGATCTGGTCCCGGTCGCGCGCGTCACAGGTCGGCTCTTGGAGAAGGACTATCTGCCGACGCAGCTCGCGCTGTTCGCGAAGCTCCACGCCGCCGACGGCGCGCACACGCTGAACGATCTGGTCGCGAGGCTGTTCCAGCCGATCGAGCCCGGCGTGCCGACGATCTCGGCGATCGCCGATGGCGTCGGCGACGTCGATCGCGTGTCCCCCGGCGCTGCGCCGGCGTGGAACGCCGTGGACTACGCGAGCGTTTTCCACGTCACCGCCGACTTCCTGCGCGAGCAGCAACATGGCCTGTTGCGGTTCATCGCGATCGTGAAGGGGCGTAACCCGTGAGGACGGTCCTCGCAGTCGCGTTACTTGCCGGCACGGCGCACGCCGGCGGTATGGTGTTGCCGGTCCGCGGCGTGCATTCGCTCGAGCGCGGCGGCGCGATCGTCGCAGGCAGCGAAGATGCCGACGCGCTGTTCGACAACCCGGCGGGCCTCGCGCACCTCGATCACGGCTGGGAGCTGCTCGTCGACGGTGCGTTCGTGAAGCAGGCCGTCGACTACACGCGGATCGATAGCGGCGGCAACCAGCTCGCACCGGTGTCGAACCAGTATCCGGGCATCGTGTCGCCGACCGTCGCGCTCGCATACGCGCTGAACGATCGCCTCGTCGTCTCCGGCGGCTTCGGCGCGCCGTACGCCGGCCTCCATCGCTATCCGGTCGACGGGCCGCAGCGCTACGCGTCGGCGTCGCTCGCCGAGTCGCTGTTCGTCACGGTCGCGGCGGGCATCGCGTACAAGGTGTCGCCGACGCTGCGGGTCGGCGGCACGGTCCAGGACGTGATCTCGAAGCTCGAATCGCGCGTCACCCTGTCGGGCTGCCCGGGTCAGACCGTGTGCGCACCCGAGGATCCCGAGTTCGACGCCGATACCAAGTTGAGCCAGCTCGGCCTGTTCGCGCCGAGTGCGTCCGCGGGCGTGCAATGGGACGCGCATCCGCTCGTCACGCTCGGCGCGATGGCGCAGGCACCGGCGCGGATCTCGAACGCGACCGGTACGCTCGAGACGAAGCTGCCGAGCTCGTCGTTCTTCGACGGCGCGAGCGTTCACGGCGATCAGGCGAGCCTCGAGCTGACGCTGCCCGCGCAGCTCCGGTTCGGCGCCGAGCTTCATCCCGATCCGCACGTCCGGATCGAGGCGGCGCTCGATATCGAGCTGTGGTCGATGCACGACGCGATCACGATCGTGCCGCGCGGTGTGACGATCGAGAACCAGGCCGGCGTCGGCACGTACACGCTCGGCACCGTGTCGATCCCGCGCAACTACAACAATTCGTACGCGCCTTCGCTCGGCGGCGAGTACCACGGCGATGGCTGGCAGGTCGGCGCGGGCTACAGCTACGAGACCGCGGCTGCACCGAAGGGCTACGTCTCGGTGCTCACCGTCGATTCGGCGAAGCACTTGTTCGGCTTCGGCGGCGGCGTCGACCTCCTCGGTTGGACGGTCGGCGCAGCGGTCGGCTACGTGAAGCTGACCGACGTCGACCTAGCGCTCGCCGATGCGAAAGTTCCGCAGCTGACGCCGATCCGCGATCAACCGAGCACGATTCCGATCAACGCAGGTGACTACCGCTCGCACTACGTGTTGGGTGGATTGCGCGTCGCGCATCGCTTCTAGCGGTTTCTCTCATGAGGGCTGGACTCGAACGTGCTTGAGGAAGCTGCAGCTTCTGCAAGGAGAACGTTCGATGCGCAAGATTCTATTCGTCGTCGCGTGCTCTCTCGTCGCGGGCTCGGCATTCGCAGACCCGCCGAAGCCCGATCCGGGCATGCCTCCGCTGAACCCGCCGACCGATCCGACGGCGCCGACCGCGGATCCGACGGCTCCGGTCACCGACTTCACTCCGACCCCACCTCCAGTGACGACCACCACGACGACGATCGAAACGACGACGCCCGTCGACAACCCGCCCGGAGCACCGGTGCCGGGGATCGCCGCGAGCGACACCGGCTTCGTTCCGTATCAACCGGTAGAAGCGCCGGGGCCGTACAGCTACGCCTGGCACGACCCGTACCTCGCGTCGGGAATCGGCGTCGGTTTCAACATCGGCGGCGGCCTCACCGGCTTCACGGACCGGGCGATGCGCAACACCGTGTCGTCGAACGTCGGTGGCCTGTGGGATGCGCGAGCGTCGTTCGGTACGCACATCCCGATCGGCCTCGACGTCGGCTACATCGGTAGCGCAGCGAACATCAACACGATCAACGGTAACGCGAACGGCACGCTGGTCGGCACGACCGTCGAGGCCGCACTCCGCTACAACATCCTGCCGCACAACACGATCAACCCGTACCTCTTCGCGGGCGCGGGCTGGCAGCGCTACGACGTGCAGAACATGCACTTCGCGCAGAGCGACACGGGCATGGCGCCACACGACGACGTCGCCGAGTTCCCGATGGGCGCGGGCATCGGCCTGCGCGATCTGAGCGGCTTCAACGTCGATCTCCGCGGCACGTTCCGCGCGACGACCGACTCGACGCTGCTCCAGGAGTCGAACGGCAACTACGCGCAGCTCCACTCGTGGGAAGCGAGCGGCTCCGTCGGCTACGAGTTTTGACGAGACGATTGCGATAGCGGTGCCGCCGACGATGGGATTAGCCTGATCGTCTGCGGTGGTGGCTGTTGCTCGCGCTGACGGGCGCGGCGTGCTCGGAAGATCCGAGTGCGACCGCGCCGTTCGCGCACGTGGTCGATGCGTGCGCTCCGATCGCGCTGACCACGACGGCGACCGGTGCGGAGCTCGCGAGCGTCGCGCAGGCGACGGCGCTGTGGACCGCGGTCGGTGTCACGGGGCCCGGTGAGCCAGGTGCGACCGCGACAATCTCGGTCGCGTTCGTGCCGTCGACGCCGGGCGTGTTCGGGTTCTACGACGACGCCGATCTGACGCTCGAGATCAGCGATGCGCTGAGCGATGACCAGCGCGCGATCGTGATCGCGCACGAGCTCGGCCACGCGTTCGGCCTCCTCCACGTGCCGCCGAGCGAACGCGTCTCGGTGATGAACGCGGGGAACCTCGCGATCGTTCCGACCGCCGATGATCGGCTCGCCGTCGCCGCCCTGTGGGGCGATTGCGCGAACCGCTGAGACGCACCGCGCGCGAGATCCGAGCGCACGCGCGCCCACTCGATCGCGGCGCGAGCGCACGTGAGGTCCGATGCGGCCCGCGCGAACCGCGGTCTCGTGCGGCGAGCGCGCGGCACGTGCGTTGCTTCACCTTCACGCAGATGACTCGGCGGTTCGCGCGGGTCGTCAGGTGAACAGGCAACTCAAACCGGGACTCGCTTTCTAAGCAAAGGACAGCGACTAACAGCATCGGGAAGCGCGGCGTCGCGGCGAAAACCGCGTCGACGAGCACACCGACGAAACATTCGGTGCTGATCTGTGAACGAGCTCGATTTGTGACCCTCGAGATCTGACGATCCACTCGAACCGCCGAGAGCGTGTGAGCTGATGGACACCCTCGAAATCCGCAAGGGTTCGCCCAGCGTCGAGCTCACGCGCGACGAGTTTCGCGAGCGGTTTCGCGCGCGCTTCGTCGATCCGCTGTTCGAGCCCTTGAAAGGCGAGATCGAGCGGATCGAAGAGGTCGCGTGGTCTGCCTATCGCCAGCACCGCAAGGCGCCTCGCACACGCAAGGCGGGGGCTGGCTTTGCCGATCCGAGCTATCAGCTCTCGCTCGACTGGCTCGCGACCAAGGATGCCTTGAAGCGAGCGGAGCACCTGCACGCGAGCTCCGAGGTCGCGCGGATCCTCGTGATCGCGGGCGGTGCGCGCAACGAGCACACGTGCCCGGGCGAGCAGAGCAAGACTCAGCGCCTCGTCGGCGAGGCGTCCGACGAGCTCCGCCACGGCGGCGCGCATGTCGACCTGCTCGAGCGCCGATGGCGGCAACCCGGATCCGACGACGACGCACGGCAAGGACGCGGCGCAGGCGAAGGCGATCGAGCTCGCGGGCTGGCCGTATCCGCGCCACCTCGCGGGCCGTGCGTTCGCGGTGTTCGTGCACGGCGATGCGGGTGGGGCCGAGGCGCTGCGGCGTGCGCTGAGCGATTGGCTGACCGATATCGGCCTCGAGTCTGGCGGTGGCAAGGCGACGATCGATCGCCAGATCGGCTACTACGAACCGTACGCGACCTCGCACGAGGCGCTCGATCGCGACAAGGCCGTCGTCCAGGAAGTCCGCGCCGCGATGCAGGCGTTGCTCGAACGCACCGCCCAGCTCCGCGCCGGGGTGCCGAGTGCCGGCGCCGACGTCCGCGAGCCGCGACCGAAGTGACCTACGGCTCCTGGCGGACCGAGCGCACCGACGGGAACGCATCGCCGAGCGCGGTCAGTCCGCGCTGGGTCAGCTTGTTGCCGGTGACATCGAGGTTCGCGAGCCGCGGGAAGTTCGCGCGCCGCTTCGCGAGCTCGAGCGCGTTCGCATCGATCATCTGGTTGTGCGAGAGGTCGAGCTGCTCGAGCTGACCGGCGAGCGGGCTGGTCGTGAGCTCGAGCACGACCTCGCGGATGTAGCGCGTGCGGACGAGCGCGAGCTGGTGGAGCGCCGGCAGGTCGCGGCGCGCGAGCAGCTCGAAGATGTCATCGATCGATGCATCGCCGGTCGTGTAGCCGCTGCCGAAGTCGAGCCGGAGCTGCTCGAGCACCGGGAAGGGCGCGGTGACGAGGCCGCGCGCGCTCGCCGCGGGCATCTGACTATCGACGAGCTCGAACCGCTCGAGCTCGGGCAGCTCGAGTCGACCGAGCGCGAGCGCGTGACCCGACAGCGACAGCCGGCGCAACCGCGGCAGCGCGGCCCACAGGTCGCCGAGGTTCGCGTTCGAGGCCTGCCACACGCGCAACCCGCGCAGGCTCGCCGGCGCGCGCCGGACGAGCAGATCGATCGCAGCTTGAAGGTGCTCGTTCTGGACGAGCGTGAGCTCGACGAGGAATCGCCCCGACGCGTGGCGCAGGATCTGATCGAGCGCGCGATCGAGCGGCTTCTGGCGATCCGCGTGGAGGTACGCGCCGTGGATCACGCCGAACCGCCAGCCGAACACGCTCGGATCGCCCTCGCGCGCGCCGCGCTCGGGGACCGCCATCGGTGCGAGCGGGCCGAGCAGGTCGTGGATGTGCTTCTTGAGCTCCTTCGCGAACGCCTTGTCGTCTTCACCGCGGGCCTCGGCCGCGATCGCGATCGCCATCACGTTGCCGCGCGGATCGCCCTGGCTCTGCAGCCAATCCGCGAACACCGAGTAGCTCGCCGGGTTCTCCGGATCGTTCGCGATCGCGAGCTCGAGCTCGTTGTGGCGCGGATCGCGCGGCATCGGCACGTAGCCGGCCAGGGTCCGCTCCTCGACCAGCTTTGCGAGCTGGGCCGAAGCCTGTTCGGGCGTCAAGAACGTGCGCACGCTCGTCCTGCCGCCGCTCGTGATCTCGAGCTGCTTGCCGATCTGTTCGATCTGCCAGGGCTCGCCATCGAGCTCGTAGCGCGGCATCTTTCCCACGAGCGTAGCGATAGACTGGCCGCATGTCTCGTCTCCAGCTCGAACGGTCCGGACCGATCGCGACCCTGTGGCTCGACCGCGCCGACAAGCGCAACGCACTCGACGGCCAGATGATGCAGGAGCTCGGCGCCGCGCTCGACGATGTCGGTGCGGATCGCAAGATTCGCGTCGTCGTGATCCGCGGCCGCGGCCTCGCATTCTCCAGCGGCATCGATCACTCGCTCCTCATGGAGGTGATGACCGCGACCCAGCAATCGCCGTTCTTGCACCTCCACCACCAGCTCCAGGAGGCGTTCCACCGGATGTCGCGGCTGCACCAGCCGGTGATCGCGGCGCTCCACGGCGCGTGCGTCGGCATGGCGCTCGAGCTCGCGCTCGCAGCGGATATCCGGATCGCGACAGAGGATTGCGTGCTCGGCCTGCCCGAGATCGCGTTCGGGCTCGTCCCGGATGTCGGCGGCACGACCCGCTTGGTCCGCGCCGTCGGCGAGCCGCGCGCCCGCGAGCTCGTGCTGACCGGCCGGATGGTCCGCGCGCGCACGGCCGAGCGCTACGGCCTCGTCCACGACGTCGTCGCCGATACGACCGCGCTCGATGCTCGCGTCCTCGCCCGCGCCGAGCTGCTCGCGGCGCATTCGCCGACCGCGCTCGGCCTCGGCAAAGTGCTGGTCCAGGCCTCTGGCGATTCGAACAGCGCGACCAGCTTCCGGCTCGAGGGTGCGTTCCAACAGACGCTGATCGGCCAGCCCGATCTCGCGCAGCGCTTCCCCGCGGCCTTGGCGTTCATCAAAGCGCAGATGGCAAATCCCGAGTAGGGTAGGCGGTCGATGCGCGAGGTAGTACCCGAGGCGTTCCCGCAAGCGCGGCCGATGTGTGCGCGCTGCCGCCGTCCGTTGCGCGTGTGTTATTGCGCGGCGCTGCCGTCGCTCGCGACCCAGACCCGGATCGTGATCCTCCAGCACCCGCGCGAGAAGGACATGCCGATCGGCACGGCGCGGATGGCGCAGTTGTGCCTGACCGAGGCCGAGCTTCACGTCGGGATCCGCTGGGGCGAGAGCGCGGCGTTCCTGAAGGCGATCAGCGATCCGGCGCGTCCGGCGGTGCTCTTGTCGCCCGGGCCGACGGCGCGCGACATCTTCACGGATCCGCCGGAGGGCCCGGTCACGCTCGTCGTCGTCGACGGCACGTGGTCGCAGGCGAAGACCGTCGTGCGCGACAACCCGTGTCTGCAGGCGTTGCCGCGCTACGCGTTCGCGACGCCGGAGCCTTCGCAGTACCGGATCCGCAAGGAGCCGCGCGCCGAGTACGTCTCTACGATCGAAGCGCTCATGCACGTGCTCGGCGTGCTCGAGCGCGATCCGGCGCGGTTTCGCGCGCTGCTCGATCCGCTGAACGCGATGGTCGATGCCCAGCTCGCCGCGCAAGCGAGCGCGCCGCAGCGGACGTCGTATCGCAAGCCGAAGCCGCCCGGCTCGTCGAAGCGGCGGTTGCCGGACGAGCTCGTGAAGCGCTACGCCGACATCGTCTGCTTCGTCGCCGAGGCGAACGCGTGGCCGTACGAGGATGGCGTGAAGAAGCACCCCGACGAGGTCATCCACGTCGTCGCGGAGCGGCTCGCGACCGGCGAGCGGTTCGATATGATCGCGCGGCCGACCGACGGGCTCGCGCCGGCGACGACGTATCACCTCGGCTTGCCGGCGGAGCAGTTCGCGGCCGGTGTGCCGGTGAGCGAGCTCGTCGCCGCATATGCGAAGTTCGCGCGGCCGAGTGATGTCGTGTGCTCGTGGGGCACGCATGGCATGACGACGGCGATCGCGAGCGGGCTCGAGCTCCCGACGCGGGTCGATCTCCGCGCGGCCGCGCAACGCCTGCTCCACAAGAAGTTCGGCAACCTCGACGAGCTCGTCGCGACGTACGGCCCGCTGGCCGAACCAGAAGCACCTGGCCGCGCGCGGTTGCGGCTCGCGCGCGAGATCCAGCTGGTCAGAGCCTGGCAACCTGCGCCGCCTACGGCGTGACTTGAAACTCGCCGGTCGCCGGCGCGTCGAACCAGATCATCGCGTGGTTCGGCGAGATCGCGGGTTGATGCACCTCGGGGAACGCCTCGGTGCCGGGGAACTGCACGGGCGGCGTGAACGTGCCGTCGTCGCGGCGGAACGCGACCCACAGCGACATCTCGTCGGCGGAGTACAGCAGCACGCAGCCGTCGCTCGTCATCATCGGATCGACCGCGCCGAGTCCCGGAACCGTGAACGGCAACGCGCCGAGGTCGTGCCACGTCGTGCCGTCCGGGGACGCGAGCTCGTGGAGCTCCCACGCGCCGTCGATCTTGGGCTGGACCGCCGCGACCATACGAACCTCACCGCCGTAGAACGCGGCCGAGCCCGGCTCGATCGAATACGCGACCACAGAGAAATCGGCGGTGTGGGCGGACCAATGATCGCCATCGCGCACGGCATAGAACAGGCCCGCGCCGAGGTTCGAGTAACGCTCGTACCAGAACACGTTGCCACCCGGAGCAGCGGAGGCGCCATACAGCATCGCGCCGCTGGTGTCGTCGAGCCCGATCAGAGGTGCAGCCGCGACCTCGAGCGAGCCGGTGAAGAACTTGCCCTGGTAGTTGAACACCACGGTGTCGTCATCGAGGAACGTCGGATGGATCACCGAGCCGTTGACGCCGGGATACGTGCGCGGCGCCATGTGCCAGGTCGAGAGATCCGGCGGCGCTCCGCATGTGGCGGTCTGCGCGGGTGGCATCAGCAGTCGGTCATCGGCGGCGTCGAGCTCGAGCACGTGCTCGGAACCGAACACCTGATTGCACGCGGCGAGGCCGAACAACGCTATCCACCAGCGCACTGCATCCATCGTCGCATGAAAACGCGACGACCCGTTCTCATGTTGCGTGGATCAACCGGCGCGCGCGCGATGCGCGCCTGCGCGAGAGCTCGACCCCGATCGCGTCGAGGCCAAACGCGTTCGCCGCGGCGAGCGCACTGCCGACGCCGCAGAACGGATCGACGACCGTCGTCGCGCCGACCGACGCGACGAACTTCACCGCCATCTCGCACGCCGCGGCACCCATCGCGCGCGACCAGCTCATCGCGCCGAGCGCGGGCAGCACGTCGGGCGTCGACGCACCGGGCTCGAGCGTGCGGGTCCGGCTCACGCAGATGCAATGCGCATACGCCGGGCGACCGAACGTCGTCGTGCCTGGTGGCACGCGGCACACGATCCGGTGCCACAGCGCGTGACTGCCAGCCGCGTCGGCGCCGGTCATCACGAGGTGCGCCTTGTCGACCCAGCGGCCCTCGTGCTTGACGTCGGTCTGATAGAAGATCGCGACCGCATCGTCGGCGACCGCGCGGCAGGCGAGGGCGACGGTGTCGACGAACCACGTGCGCCAGCCGGCAAAGCCGAGCGCAGGTAATTCGCTCGTGTCAGGCAGCGACGTGATGATCGCGTGATCGGCGGGCAATGGCTTCGCGAGGAACGCGATGCCGTCACCGTGGTGAACCGTGCGAGAAGCCGTCACTCAGAACGGAAGATCGTCATCGCGGCCGCCGGCGCCCATGAGGTCGCCCGGGCGCGGCTCGGCGTAGCCGAAGTCGTCGTTCGAGCTCTTGCGACCGCCGTTGCCGCCGCCGCCGTTGCGCGACTCGTTCGCACGCGCCGCCTCGAGCTTCCACACGTCGAGGCTGTTGAAGTACTTCACCTCGCCCTGCGGGTTGCGCCACTCGCGGCCGCGCAGGTTGAACGTCACGCGCACCTGATCGCCGACGCGATGGTCGTCGAGCTGGTGGCAGCGATCGCCCGTCAGCTGGAACGAGACGAACTGCGGGTACTTGCCGTCGGCTACTTCGACGACGAACTCGCGCTTGGAGAATCGCTCCGAGACCTGCTTGGTTTCGTACGCGACATGAAGCTTGCCGACCACGTCGAATGCCATGACGAGAACCTACTTCGTCGCCCTGACACTCCGCTTGGCGGATTTGGTCTTCGCGGCCGGTTTGCCTGGATGATCAGTCGTTTGGGCGTCGAGGAGGGCATTCGCCATGCCCTTCGCACGCTCGGCAGCGTCGAGATCGCGCTCCATCGAAGCGGCGACCGCCGTGCCGTCGTACAGCATCACGAGCTGGCGGCCGAGCAACTCCGGATCGCGCGCGCCCGCATCGCGTGCGAGCTCGATGAATAGCCCGCGCAGCCAGGATCGCGAGTCGGTGCAGACCTGCGAGACCTTGTTTTCGGTGCGCCGGCCTTCCGCCGACGCGTTGATGAACGCGCAGCCGCGATAGGTAGGATCGGAAATGCGTTCGTTGAGATAGTCGAACAGCGCGATGATCCGATCGCGCGCGTCGTCGTGCTTCGCGATCACCGACGCGATCCGGCGCTGGCGGTCATCGGCGCGCTGCTGCAAGTACGCGCGGACCAGCTCTTCCTTGCTCCCGAACGTGCTGTACAGCGAGGCCTTCGCGACGCCCGCGCGTTCGATCACGCGATCGATGCCCACGGTATGAACGCCCTCTTCATAGAAGAGCTCGTTCGCAGCGGCCAGGAGCCGCTCGCGCGCGGTGCCTTCCGGTTTCGGGGTCGACATGCCCTTGACTGTACCGACCAGTCTGTTCATAGTCAAGGCCAGACAGACCGGTCTGTCTATAACGGAGCCAACGACCATGCGTCTCGGACCCAATGCTTCCTTCTACTTGCTCGCCTCGATCATCCTGTTCTTCCTCGCAGGCTCGAGCGCGCCAACCCCGCTGTACGCGGTCTATCAAGCCCAATGGGGCTTCTCGCCCATCACGATCACGATCGTTTTCGGGATCTACGCGCTCGCGGTCCTCGCGATGCTGCTCGTCGTCGGCTCGCTCTCCGACTACGTCGGTCGCCGGCCGGTGCTGCTCGTCGCGACCCTGGTCCAGGCCGCGACGATGTTCGTGTTCGCGACCGCGCACGGCGTGCCGGCGCTGATCGTGGCGCGGATCCTCCAGGGGCTCGCGACGGGTGCCGCGGCAGGTGCTGTAGGCGCCGGCATGCTCGATCTCGATCGCGCGAAGGGCACGACCGCGAATGCGATCGCGCCGATGCTCGGCACCGCGAGTGGCGCACTGCTCTCGGGCCTGCTCGTCGAGCTCCTGCCGGCGCCGACCGTCCTCGTCTACATGGTGCTCGCCGCGATCTATCTCGTCCAGTTCGCCGGCGTGCTCGCGATGCCGGAGACCGCGGCGCGCCAGCCCGGTGCGCTCGCGTCGCTGCGCCCGCACTTGAGCGTGCCGCCGCGCCTGAAGCCCGCGCTGTGGATCGCGGCGCCTGCACTCGTCTCGGCATGGGCGCTCGCCGGATTCTATGGCTCGCTCGGACCGATCCTCGTCCGTCGCCTGCTCGGCTCGCAATCGCTGATCCTCGGCGGTCTGACGCTGTTCGTGCTCGCCGGTAGCGGCGCGGTCCTGGTCTATCTGACGAGGAGCCGGAGCGCGCGCACCGTGCTCACGTTCGGCACCGCGGCACTGATCGCCGGCGTCGCGTTCACGCTCGCGGCGATCCCCGCGCACTCCGCCGGCGTGTTCTTCGCAGGCGCGGTGATCGCAGGTGCCGGATTCGGCGGTGCGTTCCAGGGCGCGATCCGCATGGTGATGCCGCAAGCGCTGCCGCACGAGCGCGCCGGCGTGCTGTCGATCATCTACGTGATCGCGTATCTCGCGATCGGCTTGCCCGCCGTGCTCGGCGGCGTGAGGTTCGTCCATGGCGGCGGCGTCTTCACGACCGCGCGCGAGCACGGCATCGCGGTGATCGTGCTCGCGCTCGTCGCGCTGGTCGGCACGCTGCTCCAGCGGATGCCGGCGGCGATTCTCCAGCCGTCGGTTCCGCAGAGGCGGTAGCATCGAGGGCGATGAAGGGATTCGTGCTCGTCGTCTGCGCGCTCGCAGCGTGCGGTGGTGGTAACGCGGCGAACGGCGACGGCGGCGGCGACGACGGCTCGGGTTCGGGCTCGGGCTCGGGCTCGGGCTCGGGATCCGCGGGATGCCCCAGCGGAATGGTCGACAACGGCATTACCTGCGTCCCGATCGATCCGAACGATCCGGCACAGCGATCCATGGCCGATGTCTGCACCCGGTGGAAAGCGGATCACGTGCTGACCGATCAGCATCCGTTCACGGCGGGGACCGGCGGCGATTGCGATCAGGGCACGTTGAGCGCGGCCGGCAAGGCCGACACGCTGAAGCGGATCAACGGATTTCGCTGGCTCGTCGGCCTCGGCGCGACGACCGAGAGCGCGTCGCTCGACGCGACCGATCAGCACTGCGCGAACCTCGAATCGTGGTGGGACTTCAGCTCGCCGGCGAGCCCGCACTCGCCGCCGTCGAGCGCGAAGTGCTACACGGCCGACGGTGCGTCGGGGGCGGGGATGAGCAACATCGCGTGGGGCAACGGCCCGGCCGACTCGATCGATCAATTCATGGAGGACGGCGGCAACTCGACGACGATGGGCCATCGCCGGTGGATCGTGAACCCGCCGCTCGGCCCGGTCGGCATTGGCTACTGGGAAGGCGGCGGCATGTACGGTAGCGCCGAGTGCCTCGCGATCTTCGGCAGCTCGGGGGGCGGTGCGAATCCGCCGTGGGTTTCGGTGCCGAACCCCGGTTACGTCCCGATGCCGATTCCGACGTGGGAATGGACGTTCCACTCCGCACTCGGCGGTACCGCGAACGCGACGATCACGGTGGTGCGCGCGAGCGACAACATGAGCCTCGCGGTCACCCGGACGACGCTCTCTCAGGGCTACGGCCAAGACGCCATCTCGTGGGCACCGATGGGCTGGACGCCGACGGCGGGCGAGACCTACAAGGTCACGGTCGCGGGGCTGACCGGCGGCAGCGTGAGCTACGCGGTTCGCCCGATCACCTGTAACTGAGCTCGATACGTCTTCGATTACTTCTTCGGGGGCTGCTTCGCGATGACCTGATCCTTGATCTTGTCGTAGGTCGCCTGCGGGACGATCTTCTTCGAGACCAGCTGATCCTTCTTCGCGTACGGCCGGCCCGCGATGATCTTCTTCGAGTACGCGTCGCCGATACCGGGGAGCGCCTTGAGCTGATCTTCGGTCGCCGTGTTGAGATCGAGCAGGTCGGTCTTGGCCGGCGCCGCCGCGGCGGGCTTGTCCGCCGGCTTGGCAGTGGTGGCCGGCTTGGTCGGCACGGCGGGAGCCGCGCTTCCCTTGTCGGCGAAGCTCGCCGACGAGACCAACATCGCAAGAACGAGGACTACGGGGGCGAGCAGTTTCTTCATCGCCTAGTGATACGCATGGCTCGGGATTTCATTCAAGCGAGCGGCGCTGGGCGCGGCCGATCCCGTATGCTTTCCGCAGGATGAGACGCTGCTCGGTCTTCATCGCAACGAGCCTCGATGGCTACATCGCGCGCGCCGACGGCACGATCGATTGGCTCACGATCGTCGCGCGCGCCGGCGAGGACTACGGCTACGCGAAGTTCATCGCGAATGTCGACGTCATCCTGATCGGCCGCGCGACGTTCGATACCGCCGCCGGCTTTCCCGAGTGGCCGTATCCCGGCAAGCGCGTCGTGGTCGCGACGCATCGCCCGCAGCCGAGCATCCACGGCGAGGTCTACGCGTCCGGTGATCCGCACCAGCTGCTCGCGGATCTCGGACCGGCGAAGCGGATCTACATCGACGGCGGCTCGCTGATCACCCAGTTCCTTGCCGCGGATCTGATCGACGAGCTCCGCATCGCGGTGCTGCCGATCGTGCTCGGCAACGGGATCCGGCTCTTCCGCGGTGGCGAGGGCGAGCATCGGCTCGAGCTCACCGGCCATCGCGTGTATCCGAGCGGCCTCGTCGCGCTCGAGTACCATCGCGCTCGTTAAGGAGCGCCGTCGGGATCCCAGCCGGTCGCGAGGCCTTCGTCGAGACCGTCGAGCTTCGCCATCTGCGCCGGATCGAGCGCGAAGTCGAACAGCGCGGCGTTCTCGGCGATCCGCGACCGCGTCACCGATTTCGGCAAGATCACGTGACCGTGCTGGATCCCCCAGCGCAGCATGACCTGCGCCGGCGTCCTCTTCACCGCCTTCGCGATCGCGGTGACCACCGGATCGTCGAGGCGCTGGCCGCGGGTCAGCGGGCTATAAGCCTCGACCACGATGCCGTGCTCCGCGCACAACGCGCGGGTCTCGCGGCGCTGGAGAAACGGCGTCAGCTCGATCTGGTTGACGTGCGGCTTCACCTTCGCGTGATCGAGCACTTCGCGGAGGTGCGGCACGAGGTAGTTGCTGACGCCGATCGCCTTCGCCTTGCCGTCCGCGAACGCCTTCTCGAGCGCGCGCCACGAGTCGCGGCGCTTGCCGGAGACCGGCCAGTGGACGAGATACAGATCGACGTAGTCGAGCCCGAGCCGGCCGAGGCTCGCGTCGAGTGCACGCAGCGCCGAGTCGTACCCCTGGTCGTCGTTCCACAGCTTCGTCGTGACGAACACCTCGGCGCGTGGGACCGGGCCGGCCTTGACCGCGGCGCCCACGTCCGCCTCGTTCTGGTAGATCCGCGCGGTATCGACGTGGCGATAGCCGAGCTCGAGCGCCGCGCTGACCGCATCGCGGGTCGGTGCGCCGCGCGGCGATTGCCACACGCCGAGGCCGATCTGCGGGATGTGAGCGCCGGTCGCGAGCGGGAGGCGCGTGGTCGTGACGGTCATGCCCGGCAGCGTGCCACAGCTCTACAGCGACCGATGCTTGTCGACCGCGCTGATCCGCGACGAGACCATCACCGCGTCGCTCGAGACGTACGGGCTGCGATGCGGGGTCGGCACGCGCGTCACCTCGTTGATCAAGTGGAACAGCGCCTGGTCCATCTTGTCGCCGGCATCGAGCGGCCGGGTCTTGGACCCACGCTTCCCGAACTGCGCGAGCACCGCACACGCTGCGATGGTGGCGACACAGGCGATGAGCACGATCTCCATGACAGCGTGTTTAGCAACGCGCGTTCCAACGGCTCGTGGTAGTTGCGTGAGGTGGCGTTTACTCCTGGCATCTCGACGACCGCGGATCGCGGGCTGGTGTTCGCGCTCTCCGGTCAGAATCTTTTTGTCGTACGCGAGCCGCAGATCGCGATTCCAACGGGCTCCGCGACGCCGCTCGTTCTCGGCGAGCTGAACGGTAAGCCGTGCTTCGCAAAATTGTTCGAAGATGGTGAGGAGCCACCGGCTGGCAGCGAGCCCGTCGCGCTCCGCCAGCTGTTCGGCGCGTTGACCGACGAGGAATTCGCAGTCGCTGGCCGTGCGCTCGGGCTCACCGCCTGGGATCGCGACCACCGGTTCTGTGGTCGGTGTGGTGGAAACACCGAAGCGTCGACCACCGAGCGCGTGCGGACGTGCACGCGGTGCGGATTCGCCGCATATCCACGGCTGTCGCCGGCGGTGATCATGCTCGTCGAGCGCGACGGCAAGTGCCTGCTCGCGCGCAACGCCCGGACGAAGATGCCGTTCTATTCGACGCTCGCAGGCTTCGTCGAAGTCGGCGAGACGCTCGAGGAGACCGTCGCGCGCGAGGTCCGCGAGGAAGCGGGCATCGAGATTCACAGCATCCGCTACTTCGGTAGCCAACCATGGCCGTTCACCGGCTCGCTGATGATCGGGTTCACCGCGAAGTGGAAGAGCGGCGAGCTCCAGGAAGATCCGACCGAGATCATGGACGCCGGCTGGTTCGGGCGCGACGAGATTCCGGTGGTGCCACCGAAGCTCAGCATCGCGCGCGAGCTGATCGACGCGTTTGTCAGTTCGCGGCCGTGACGGCGCGGTCGACGACGATCTCGACGCGGCGGTTCATCGCGCGACCTTCGGTCGTGCGGTTGTCGGCGACCGGCCGGGTCGAACCGAAGCCTTGCGCGCTGATCGCATCGGCGGAGACGCCGCGGACGATCAGGTACTCGCGCACCGCGTTCGCGCGGCGGCTCGAAAGGTCGTTGTTGATCGCGTCGGTGCCCTGATTATCGGTGTGGCCCTCGACGGTGAAGTGGTGCTCGGCCTGGGTCTTCAGCGCGTCGGCGACCTGGTTCAGCTGCGCCTGTGCACCCGGCAAGATCGTCGCCTGACCGGTCGCGAACAGCACGCCACCGGAGAGCGTGATCACGGTGCCGCGGGTGTCGGCCTTGACCGCGAGGCTCTTCGATAGCGCATCCATCGCGTCCTTCGCCTTCTTCTCGGCGTCGAGCCGCGCGGCGCGCTCCTGCTCGGTCAGCTGCTTCTGCTGCGCGAGGCTCGCACGCTCGCGGGCGATCTGATCCTGCGCGCTCGCGAGCTGACCTTGCTGCGCGGAGATGATCTGCGCCTGGGTCCGCGTGCGTTCGCGCTCGGACGAGTGCTTCGCGTCGGTCGCGGCGGCAACCGTACCCAGCGCTTCGGCGCGTTGCGCCTTGCGCATCGCGATATACGCGCTGTCGCGAGTGTCCTGCGAGTCCGGATCGTCGGCGAACTTGTGCTCGGCGACGTCGAGCGATTCCTTCGCGACGTGGAGCTCGGCGGGCACGAGGCTCGTCGCTTCCTGCGCGGCGGCGTGATCGTACGCGGCGCGGGCGTCGATCAGCTCCTTCGGGGGGATGTGGGCAGCGCAGGCCGTGACGAGCACGGCGAGGCCGAGGATGGAGAGCGTGCGGCTCATTGGGCCTTCTCCTTCAGGTCGCGGACCTGTTCGGTTGCTTCTTGTGCGTCGTGCGTCGCGTGCGCGGCGCGGGCGAGCGCGACGGCGAGCTCGGCGTCCGCTTCACTGCGCGCGAGCATCATCGCGGCGCGATGGTTGTCGTCGTCCTTCACGAGCTGGAGCGCCTTCTCGCGCTCTTCTTGCGCGAGCGTCAGGTACAGCGTCGCCTGTGGCACGGTGCCGGCACCCGCCTCCTGCGCTCCGCGGATCGCGCCTTCAGAGGACGCCATCCGCGCTTCGGGTTTCGGCGCGCCACCACAGGCCGCCAGCGGTGCTGCGATCGCAGCGGCGAGAAGTCCATTGCGTAGCCTCGTCATGCGGGGAGCGTTTGCGCTCGCTGTGCCAATCAGAAAGACAGCGATTCCCATCATGTCGGTACGGGCACGACGGGCACGAGCGCTCGATGTGCGCGAAAGCCATGCGCTCCTCGGCACTCAGAGATTCCACGAGACGTGGACGAATCGCGCTCGGTCGCGCGTTACGATCGGAGTGATGAAGCTCGCCGCGGTCATCGTGCTCGCAGCTTGTCAGCCTCCGACCTCACCCGCCCAGCCGGTGTCACCGCTGCCGCCGGATCCGGGCTCGGCTGCCGGCTCGGGCAGCGCGACGGTCGCCAGCAAGATCGAGTGGCCGAAGTACCCGGACCTTTCAGACGTGCGGACGTCGCAGCCGAGTGGCGATCCGATCGCGCTGCCGGCGCCGGTGGTGAAGACCGGGGATCACGATCGCCGCACGTCGACGAGCACGTTCGAGCAGCACTACATCTCCGGCGATTCGACGCGCTACCAGCTGACGAAGCGCCACTTCGATCTCGAGGTCACCGTACGCGCAGTCGACGGCAATCACCCGAGCCGGCTCGAGGTCGTCACCCACGACGCGAACGAATGGGTCGCGCTCGCCGATGCACCGACGACCGAACCGCGCCAAGACGAGCAGCTGCTCGACGGCACTTATATGGTCAGCACGGGTGGCTCGCGCGAGCTTCACGACGACACGAAAGTCACACGCGGTCCCGGGCTCGACGTCTACGGCCGCGAGCAAGAAGAGCTCGCGGGCATCTTCGGCGACGAGCTACGCGGCGGCGACCCGATGGCCGACTTCGTCCGCAACCGCAGGCTCCGGCTCGGCGAGGTCGTCACGCTCGGCGATGATGACAAGAAGCTGCTCGATCCGGGGCTCGTGCCAAACCCGATCACGCTCGCGCTCGTGGCCGCCGACGCGACCCAGGTGACCTACCAGATGGATATCTCGGTCGATCACCACGAGGACGATACCGATACAAAGGTCCACTCGCGCGGCGTCCTCGTGTTCGATCGCAAGACCGGTGCACGCCTCGAGCAACGCACGCAGATGCACAAGCACGAGGTCAACAAGTATGGCGACGACGATACGTTCGAGGCCGCGACGCTGACCTGGAAGCGTTAGCGCACGAGCTGCATCAGCTGCGGCGCGCGCATCGCGCCTGCCTGCTGGTGCGCGACCGCACCGGCCTTGAACACGACGAAGTTCGGGATGCCTTGCACGCGATAGCGCTGCGCGAGCTCCGGCAGCTTCTCGGTATCGACCTTCAACACGAGCGCCTTGCCGGCGAGGTCGTGCGCGACCGTCTTCACTTCCGGCGCGACCATCCGGCACGGCCCGCACCACGCCGCCCAGAAGTCGACGAGCACTGGAACCTTCGCACCCTTCACGATCGCGTCGAATTCGCCGACGTTGCCGACGTCGATCGGCGCATCGCTCGCCGCGATTGCCGCCTTGCAGCGGCCGCAACGTCCGGTATCCGCGAGGCGATCCGCCGGGATTCTGTTTTGCGCGCCGCACGCGCTGCACGTCCGAACCATGGCTGCAACCTGTGCACGCGGCAGGCCATCGTCAACCTCACAGGGCGGACAGGAACGCGACCAGGTCGCCGCGATCGCTCGGACTTAGATGAAGCCCGAACCGCTGGTCGTAGAACCCGACGACATCCTGGAGCGTCGCGGCGAAGCCGTCGTGGAAGTAGGGCGCGCGCATCGCGACGGCGCGCAGGCTCGGGACTTCGAACTTGCCGATGTCGGCCCACTTGCCGGTGGTTAGCGCGAGGCCGGGATCGGAGGTCTGGATCGTCGCGTTCGTCGTTAGATTTTGCAGCGTGTAGAGCGGCAGCGTCGGCGGCCGGCGCATGGCGTCGCTGATCCCGATGTTCAGCGCCAGCGCGGACGAGTGACTGCCGACGTTCGGTGTGTCGTGGCACGTCGCGCATGTGGCCTGGCGATCGGGCATGCCGCCGACGCCATGGATCTGAAACGGATGCGTGTTGAACAACACCTCGCCGCGCGCGATCGAGGCGCGCCGCGGATTCGGATCGTTCTGCCACGCGCCGTACAGCATGAACGTCGCCTGCGGGTTCGTGACACCGGCCGTGTAGGGCTGGGTCGACAGCGCGACCGGGCCGCCATGCGCGAGTCGCAGATCGCCGGCGCCGTTGTCGTAGGTCTGGGCCGTGAACAAGCTCGACTCGAACGCGACGATCTGCGGAACCTGCTCGGTCGGTGCTGCCATTGCCTGCGCGTGACCGAGCGTCGCGTCGATCGCTTGCTGCGATAGCGAAGGCTCGCGGCCGTCCCACATGATGGCGGCGTCGAACGCGAGATTCGTCGAAGGCATCGGCCGGCGAAACAGCGACAGCTCGCTCGCGCTCGCGTAGCCATATGGATCGTCGACCGCGATCAGTGCGAACTCCGCGCCATCGGGCATCGGCCGGCCTACCCGGAACACGCCCTTCGCGAGCAGCAGCGCGTATGCGGTCGAGCGTGCGGCGCTCGTGCTGACATCCGCGTTCGGCGACACCGCACCGTCGATCGGGCGGAACACCGGATCGGTGCCGTCGCTCTGCGCGAACCGCGCGGCGAGCTCTTGCGGCGTGACGGTCCAGCCGACGTTCGCGTCGTGACAGCTCGCGCAGCTCCGGCCATTCGTGCCGAGCGACGCGAAGAACGGATTCGTCGGCTCGTCGCCGGTCGCGAACACCGTGTCGCCATCGCCGCTCGGATCCGGCGTGCCACTGCGCGTGCCCGGCGAAGCGTCGGGGGACGTCGCCGTCGTCCCGCCATCCGGCGCGCTCGCCGCTTGTTCGCGCTGGACACATCCGGACACCACGACCACGACCAGGAGGGCAGTACGCATTTTCAGCACTCGTGCCCGCACCGGTGAATCCCTTCACGCTGAAACATTCGGGGGGTACCGTCCGACCATGACGAACAGACCCGTGTGTGCGGTCGTCGGTGTCGGCCCCGGTAACGGCGCCGCCCTCGCGCGCCGCTTCGATCGCGAAGGTTATGCAGTCGCACTGCTCGCCCGCCGCGAGGACTACTCGAGCCAGGTCGCGAGCGAGCTGACCGAGGCGCGCGCGTTCGCGTGCGATGTCGGTGACCCCGCTTCGGTCGAGCGCGCGTTCGCCGCGATTCGCGAGCAGCTCGGTCCGCCGGAGGTCGTCGTCTACAACGCCGGCACAGGCATGTTCGGCGGCTTCGACAAGGCGACCGCGAAGGACTTCGAGGACGCGTGGCGGGTCAACACGCTCGGCGCATTCGTCGTCGCGAAGCAGGTCGTGCCCGCGATGGAGCAGGCCGGCAAGGGTGCGCTGATCTTCATCGGCGCCACCGCTTCGCGCCGCGGCACCGCGCGCACCGTCGCGTTCGCACCGGCGAAGGCCGCGCAGCGCTCGTTCGCGGAGGCGCTCGCCCGCCAGTACGGCCCGAAGGGCATCCACGTCGCGCTGATCGTGATCGACGGCGTCGTCGACCTCGAGCGCACGCGCAAGATGATGCCCGACAAGCCGGACGAGTTCTTCGTCAAGCCCGACGACGTCGCCGGCACGGCCGCGATGCTCGTCGCGCAGCCGCGCTCCGCGTGGACGTTCGAGCTCGAAGCACGCCCGTTCGGCGAGACCTGGTAGCTACCGACGACTGCGCCACGGAATGTCGATGATGCGAAAGCTCACATTGCGGAGCTTGATCGGTCGCAGCACGCCAGTCGTCAGCCGCTCGACGTGTCGATAGCCGGTCGCGGTCGGCTGGGTCAGCACCTCGACCGCCTTTCGCTTGACGTCGACGATCCAGTACTCCGGTACGCCGGCTTCGGCATAGATCTCGTGCTTGATCACGCGATCCTTCCGTAGCGACGAGTCGGAGACCTCGATCAAGAGGAGCGCTCCTCGCTGGTGGTGACCACGCCCACGCGGCGCGACCGAAACATCGGGTTCCGGCATCGAGTCAGCCGTCGCGGCGAATGGGCTGTGTGCGCGCACATCCCAGCGTTCGAATGCGAGCACCTTGCTCAGGTGCTGCGCGAACCATGCAGCGATTCGCGCGTGAGGCTCGTGCTGCGGGCTCATCTCGACCAGCACTCCGCGCAGCAGCTCGATGCGGTCGTTGACGAACCAGCCTTGTTCGAGTCGGCGCTCGTATTCGGCGCGAGAGACTCGCCGAATGCGTTCAGAGCCGAGCTCGGATGGATCGAACATCGAGACCACTTTACCACGCCACTTCAAGCGTCGTGCCTCGCGCAAACGCGCGAGACTTCACGCGCGAGCGTCCGGCGTCCGACGGTGTTCGGACGTGGCCGGCCGATTGCCGGACGGCGGGCCACGCGCGTGATACGCGCTCGTCACTTAGCGGCGCATGCGGGGCAGGCGCGGAGCTCGCGGACGATCATCGAGCCAGGACCGCCCGGGTCATCGACCCATTCACCTTTGCGACCGTCCTTCGGTGGGTGCCAGTAGATCTTCGGGCGCCGCGGGTGAACCGTCGGGCGGGTCTCGGCGATCAGGTGGCAGGGAGTGCAGGCAGGAACGACGACACGACAGACATCACAAACGAACATTCACCAGCCGGTTGGAAAGCTGCGCGGGGTGGCTGAGGCCCGCGAGGCCGTAGCGATAGCACTTCACGCGGCCGCATGCACGAGCTTGTCGTCGCCGTACGTGCGGCGGGCCCACGCGAGCGTCGTCGCGATCTGGTCGGCGAGTGGCGTCGGCGCCGTGCCGAACCGGGCGCGGAACTTGGAATCGTCGATCACGAACGGCATCTCCCACTGGTACGCCATCTCGGGCAGCTCGCGCATGATCGGCATCACGACGCCGAGCGCGCGGACGAGCAGGCGCGGCATCCGCTTGATCGCGATCGGGCGGCCGAGCGCTTCGCCGATCCTGGTCGCGAGCTCGCGCGACGTGATCGCGGGCAGCGTCGGGACGTGCCAGACGCCGGTCGCATCTCCGGCGCCGGCGAGCTCGACCATCGCATCGGCGACGTCCTCGGCGTAGGTGTACGAGTGGAGTTGATCGGGATCGCCGAGAAGCTCGGCCGCCTTGCCGGCGAGCGCGCGCTCGAAGAACCGCGTGCCGAACCACGAGTTGGGCAGGGCGGGGCCGAAGAAGTCGCTCGCGCGAGCGATCGCGACCTGGGTGCCGCTCGCGAGCGCCTCGAGCCGCATCGCCGCGAGCTCGGCGCGCAACGCGCCCTTCTTCGAGACCGGTGCAACCGGCGAGGTCTCGGTCATCGGCCCGGTCGGCGCCCCGTACATGTAGAGGCAGTCGAGCGCGACGAGCTTCGCGCCGTGGGCCGTCGCTGCCGCGAGCGGGCCGCGGCCGAGCGCGACGAGGTCGCGCTTCCAGTCCGGGTACAGCGGGTTCAGCGTGTCGTAGACGACCGCGGCATCCCGTGCGGCTTCGATCGCGAACGCGGTGTCGCGCGCATCGCCGGCGACCGCTTCGATCCCGGGCTGCGCCTTCGCGGAGCGCGACACGACGCGCACGCGGTGGCCGCGGGTGACGAGGCGCTGCGCGATGCGGGTTCCGATCTGACCGGTGCCGAAGATGACGTGGAGTGCGTTGCTCATGGCCTCAATCTGCGACTTGCACGGATGCAAGGCAACGCGCAGTATCGCAAGTGGCCATGGCAAATTTGCAAGACGTCCGATGGGATGACATCCGGATCTTCCTCGCGGTTCACCGGCGCAAGACGCTCGCGGCCGCGGCGACCCGGCTCGGCCTCGATACGTCGACGGTGAGCCGGCGCCTCGCCGCGCTCGAGGCGGACCTCGGCGAGCGCTTGTTCGAGCGGACGCGCGAAGGACTGCACCCGGCGCGGGCGGCGGAGCGCGTGCTCGCGGCGGCCGAGGCGATGGAGGCGGCGCATGCGCGGCTCGCCCGCGACGCGAGCGACATCGAGCACCTCGCGGAGGGCGTGGTGCGGATCTCGACGGCGCCGGGCCTGTCGAGCACGTTCATCGCGCCGGCGCTGCCGCGCCTGCGCAAGCTGTATCCGCGGATCTCGATCGAGCTCGACGCGCAGGTCGCGCCGCGCGATCTCACGCGTCACGAGGCCGATCTCGCGCTGCGCTCGATCCGCTCGCAGGGCGCGGAGCTCGTGACGACGAAGCTCGTGACCGCGCCGTGGGTCGCCGCCGCATCGCCGCGCGTCGCCGCGAAGCTCGGGACGATCCGCGACTGGAGCGCCGCGGCGTGGGTGCAATGGGATCGCGACCTCGCGAGCTTCGGCCCTTCCCGGTGGATCGCGCAGCACGTACCGACCGGCGCGATCGCACTGCGCACGAGCGACTTTCCCGCGCAGCTCGCGGCCGTGCGCGCTGGCCTCGGCCTCGCGCTCGTGCCGGTGCCGTACCTCGAGCCGTGGAACCTCGTGGCTGTAGAGTTCGTATCGTCCCTTCCACACGACTGGCCGAGCGACGACCTGTGGCTCGTCGGCCACCGCGCACTTCGCGAGGTTCCACGCGTCGCCGCGGTGTGGGAGTTCCTCGCCGAAGAGCTGCGCACCTGATCGCTCACCGTCGCCTAACCAGATCGGCACCCGTCGTGTCGCGAATCGGCGCTACGCTGAGACCATGCTGAGTAGTGAACAGCTAACCAAGCTCGCCACCGCGCTGGGTGGGCTTCCGGTGCTCGGGTGTCGCCCGGGTAGTCCCGCTGCGCGGGCGGGGATTCGTTACGGAGATGTCGTGCTCTCCGTCAACGGCGTGCCGACGCCGGACTGGGCGACCTACGTCGAAGCGCGCCACAGCCGTGCGCGCGACATGAAGGTCGCGATCTTTCGCGGTGGTGAAGAGCTCACGATCGAGCTCGTGTTCGATTCCGCACCGATCGACACGGCGGGCTGGCTCGACTACCTGACCGGCGCGGACGAGCTCGATTAGCGATAGCGCTTGAGTCGGACGTAGAGCGCCGAGCGCGAGATGCCGAGTCGCGCGGCCGCCGCTTCGACCGAGCCGCTCTCCGCGCGGAGCACGCGCTCGACGTGCTTGCGCTCGAGCTCCTCGAGCGTGAGATCGAGATCGTCTTCGAGCTCGCTCGTGTGCTCGAACCTGAGGTCCGGCGTATCGAGCACGGCCGCTTGATGCGCGTGCAAGAGCGCGCGCTCGATCACGTTGCGCAGCTCGCGGATGTTGCCGGGCCAGGCGTAGCTCTGCAGCATCTTCATCGCGGCGGGTGTGAAGTCGACGCCACCGGGCCGGAGGTTCGCGGCGACCTCGTGCGCGAGGCGCGGGATGTCTTCGATGCGCTTGCGCAGCGGTGGAATCGCGAGTGCGACGGTGTTGATCCGGAAGTACAGGTCGGAGCGAAACTTGCCCTCGCGCGATAGCTTCGCGAGATCGCGATTTGTCGCGGCGATCAGCCGAACGTCGACGACGTGATCGCGAACATCGCCGAGCCGGCGGAACCGCTGCTCCTCGAGCACCTTCAACAGGCGCGGCTGGAGCGTCGGATCGATCTCGCCGACCTCGTCGAGAAACGCGGTGCCGCGATGCGCGAGATCGAGGAGGCCGAGCTTCGCGGTCGCCGCGCCGGTAAACGCACCGCGCTCGTGGCCGAACAGCTCGCTCTCCATCAGCTCGCGCGACAGTCCGGCGCAGTTGATATCGACGAACGCTTCTTCCGCGCGCGGCCCGTGGTGATGCAGCCAGGCGGCGAGCACGCCCTTGCCCGTGCCGGTCTCGCCCTGGATCAACACCGGGGCGTGGCTATCGAGGACGTGGTGCGCGTCATCTGCGAACCGCTTGATCGCGTCGCTCGCGCCGGCGAACGGGTCGAGTTGCTGACGCCCTTCTTGGGCGCTCGCCGCGACCTGGCGGCGGCGGTTGCGATAGCTCTCGAGCACGCGCCGCACGATCACGAGCAGTGCGGGCAGCTTCACCGGCTTCTCGAGAAAATGATCCGCGCCTTGCTTCACCGCGCGCACCGCGAGATCGATCGAGCCGTGGCCGGTCACCATCACGATCGGTACGCGTTCGTCGATCTGCTTCAGCACGGGCATCAGATCGAGACCGTTCACTTCGGGCAAGCCGTAATCGAGGATCGCGAGATCCGGAGGCTGCGCGCGAAACTGCTGCTCCGCCGCGCTCGGCGACTCCGCTTCGTTTACTTCGAAGCCATTCGCCTCGAAGTACCGTCGAATCCCCCCCCGCACCTGGGCTTCGTCGTCGATCACCAGGATCCGCCCCATCGATTGTCTCTTCAACTTGAAGAACAACGAGCGGTGCGTCAAGAGACCGTAAGGCAGCGCTGATGGAAATATTTGTGTAGGTACGTCCACTAGTTGTCGTCGATCCTGAATTCGGGACGAGCGATTCCTGGATCCGGGATTGTGAGGAGTATGGGTCCGTCCTAACCGTCGAGACCCGCATCGCTACCTCACTGGCACCTCGCTTGCGATGTGTCGCGAGCGTGGGTGAGGCGCTTGTCGATTACGACGGGGAGACGTTCGTGCGTCTGCACGAGATCGGGGTCGCGATGGCGGTGCTCGCCAACGACGGTACGCTCGTCAGCGTCACGCCTGCCGCTCGCGATCTGTTGCAGCGGTTCCAGTTGCCTACCGAGCGATCGCGCACGCTCCCGCATCAACTCGCGATCGATCTCGCGTGTGCGCCCCTCGGAGAACCGATCATTTGGCGCCATCCGAGTAGCGATCTACCCGCCGTACTCGGCTGCACCCGGTACGCACTCGGCGACGCCAACCAGCTCGTGCTGATGCGCGAGATCACCGAACAGCAACGCGCACTGTCGCGGCGGATCCATCGCCAGCGACTCGAGGCGACAGGGCGGTTGATCTCTCACATCGCTCACGACCTGCGCGCTCCGCTGTCGTCGATTATTTACAGCGTCGATGTACTCGCGAAGGCGATGCCATCCGAAGAGACGCGGACGATCCAGCTCGCCGCCTCCGCGCTGCGCGACACGATCGCAGGCCTCTTGGACTTCGTTCGGCTCGGGCCGCCGGTCATGGCGACTCAGTCGCTCGGCCACACGTTCGAGCGGATCTCCGGGTTGCTGCGCCCGGCCTTTCGCCGAGGCCATCACGAGCTCGCGATCGAGCTTCACGACAACGCGGTGTGCGTGCGCGGCAACACGATCGCACTCGAACAGATCTTCGTGAATCTGATCGTCAACGCGACCGAATCGCGCTCCGAACAGGTCCACGTCCGGATCACGAGCGAGCAAGCAGGGCGTAGCGTGGTCGTCCGCGTCGCGGACGATGGTCCGGGGATTCCCGCCGATCGCCGCGCGACGGTGTTCGAAGAGTTCGTCACATCCAAGCCGAACGGGACCGGGCTCGGTCTCACGGTCGCGCGCGAAGCCGCGACCGCGCTCGGCGGCACGCTGTTCCTCGAGGACAGCGCGATCGGTTGTTGCTTCGCGGTCGAGCTGCCGGCGGTGACCCCATGACGTCCGTGTTGATCGTCGACGACGACGACGCGTTCCGTAACACGATCGGACGCGATCTTGGCAAGCAGGGCTTCGATGTCGCGCTCGCAGCCGGCGTCGACGAGGCGCTCGCAGCGCTGTCCGCGCGCTCGATCGACGTGCTGCTCACCGATCTGCGCATGCCCGGTGCCGACGGCATCGATCTGCTCGCGCAGATCCGCGAGGTCTCGGCGCGGACGCGCGCGATCTTGATGAGCGGCTTCGCGACCGCGCGCGATTACCAGCGCGCGATCGAGTGCGGTGCGGTTCGCGTGCTGTGCAAGCCGTTCACGTCGAGCGAGCTGATGCAGGCGATCCGCCAGGCGGTCGATTGCGAGACCGGGTTCCGCGGCAACATCCACGGGCTCTCGCTGATCGATCTGCTCCAGATGTTCCACTACGCGCGGCGCTCCGTCGCGATCGTGGTGGATAGCTGGGCGCCGGGGCATCTGTTTCTCAGCGACGGCAAGATCATCCACGCCGTGTATCGCGAGCTCACCGGCGAGCCGGCGCTGCGCGCGATCCTCGCGATGCCCGCGGGCTCGTTGCGCTCGATGGTATTGCCGGAAGGGACGCCGGTCAGCATCACCCGTGACTTCGCGGCGCTGTTGCTCGATTGCCTGCGGACGATCGACGAGTCGAACGTCGCGAGCGGCGAATGGGACCTCGCTTCGCTGTCGGAGCCGAGCCAGCGCGCGCTGACCCCGCTCGATCACCTGCGCGAGCTCGATGGCTGTACCGCCGCGTGCCTACTCGATACCGAGACCGGTGTCGTTCTCGGCGGTGCCCCCGGCGACGACTTCGATCTCGCGGCGGCTGCAGCTGGCTACGCGGATCTCCTGCGCCGCGAGCGCGAGACGCTTGCCGCGCTCCAGCTCGACGATCACCTCGAGGACATCCAGATCACGCTGTCGCGCGAGTTCCACATCCTGCGCGCGATCGCGGTGCGACCGACGCTGTGCATCTACGTCGTGATCGATCGCCGGATCGGCAACCTCGGCATGGCGCGGTTCGCGCTTGCAGCCGCGGAGGCGGCGTTCGATGCCTGAGCGCGTGCTCGCGATCGCGAACGCCTTGCTCGAGGCGGTCGAGATGCTTCCCGCCGAGGCGTCGGGCGCGTTCGTCGTGACGCGCGGTGGCGTCGATCTCGGCATGGTGGTCGCCGAGCGCCGCCGCGTGTGCTGGGCGACCGCGGTCGGGCTCGAGCATCGCCTGCGCCAGCTGATGGTGCTGCATGCCGGCAAGAGGGTCTCGCGCGATGCGTTGCTCGCGACCCCGGGTATCGCCGCGGCATTGCGTCAGCACTCGGTCGAGTCGCTGATCGAGCTGTGCGGTCCCGATGCGAGCGTGATCCGGTGGATCCCGCGCGATCGCCCGCTCGACGCGCCGAACGCGTATTCACCGACGGAGCTCCTCGCCGCGATGGGCTCGCGGCTCTACGCGAACGAGGCTGCGACCGCGCGCGGCATGCTGGAAGGCGCTGGCGCCGCCGGTGGCAGCTACGCGATCGGCGACGGCGACGAGCTCGCCGTCGTCCACGAGCTCGCCGGCGAACGCCTCGGCGTCACGTCGCTCCTGGAGCTCGGCGACTGGGCCGCGGCCGCGCTCGACGCGACGCCCGGATTCACGCCGGCCATGATCGAGCGCGCCGTGTCCGGCGTGCAACGCAGTGTGGCCCTCGGCTGGCGCTCGGGGCGCCGCGTGGTCCACGCCGTCATCATCGAAGACCGCACGACTCTCGACCACGCGGTGCGTTCACTGCGCGATCAGCGGATGCCCGCAGTCGTGTCGATCTGTGTGCCCTGGAAACTCAGCAACCCCTAAGGAGAACTGCATGGCGAACGCGAAAGAGACCCTTCCGAAGTTGATGGAGATCGACGGCTGCGTCGGCTGCTGTATCGTCGACAGCAACAGCGGCATGATGCTCGGGGCGAGTGGAGGCGGAAACATCAGCCTCGAGGTCGCCGCCGCCGGTAACACCGAGGTCGTGCGGAGCAAGCGCAAGACGATGAAGGCGCTCGCGCTGAACGATCACATCGAGGACATGCTGATCACGCTCGGCAAGCAGTACCACCTGATCCGGCCGCTCAGCCAGAACGACTCGCTGTTCATCTACCTCGTGCTCGACAAGAGCCGGTCGAACCTCGCGATGGCTCGTCATCAGCTCGCGATCATCGAGAAAGACCTCGTCGTCTAACCAAGGAGACCACCATGCCCAGTGAAAAGCAGATCGTAGACGAGTTCGAGAAGATCGCAGCCGACATGCCCGGCTTCATGGCCGCCTCGTTGGTCGACACCGAATCGGGAATGACGTTGGGCCTCAAGTCGAACCGGCCCGACTTCGATCTCGCGGCGGCAAGCGCCTACAACAGCGAGATGGTCAAGCAGAAGCTCAAGATCATGAAGGCGCTGAACTTGCGCACGCACATGGAGGACATGCTGATCACGCTCGGCGATCAGATCCACGTGATCAAGCTGGTGTCGCCGACGACGTTCATCTACCTCGCGGTCGATCGCTCGCAGTGCAACCTCGCGATCGTTCGCAACGTGATCAACAAGCACTCGGCGGCGTTCGCCTAGCGCCCATGGCGATCCTCGACGCACGCGCGAACGAGATCGTGATCCGCGTCGTGTACGACGGCGCACCCGAGTCCGGCAAGACCACCAGCTTGCGGGCACTCGCGGGCAGCCTCGCGCAACCCGCGGTCACACCGGAGGAGGACGCGACCGGTCGAACGCTCTGGTTCGATTGGATGGAGTACGTCGGGGGGCGGTTCGAGGGGTCGCGGATCCGTTGTCAGATCGTGAGCGTGCCGGGCCAACGCGAGCTCGATGCGCGCCGCCGCGCGTTGCTCGCGACCGCGGACGTCGTCGTCGCGGTGGTCGACACGACCGCCGATGCGTTCGCGCGTTCGCAAGCGTACCTCCGCGAGCTACGCCAGACCGTCGCCGGTTCCACGGTCGGCATCGTGCTCCAGGCGAACAAGCGCGATCGGCCGGATGCGATCGAGATGGACGAGCTCCGCGCGTTGCTCGGCGCTCCTGCGATCGGCTTGATCGAATCGATCGCGGCCGATGGTACGGGCATCCGCGAGGCGTTCGTGTACGCGGTCCGGCTCGCACTCGATCGCGTGCGCGATCTGATGAGCCGGTCGGCGCTCGCGACCGGGGCGCCGATCGAGCGCAGCGCGGCCGACCTGCTCGCGGCGCTACGCGGCGTCGAGGTGATGCAGAACCTCGACGTGCCGGCGATCGCGAGCGACGAGGACAGCATCGCCGCGGTCGCGCTGGTCAGCGTGCTCGAAGAGGAGCAGGCCGCCGCGACCCGCTTCGTCGAGCCGATCGCGGGCCACGCGCCGCGGCCGCCAGATGCAAGCGTGCCAAGCGGGGCGATCTGGCCGCCGGTCGAGGGCCGCGCGATCCTCGCGAACGTCGCGGAGCTCGGCGGTTCGCCACATCAATTCGGCGGTGGCGATTGGGTCGTCGGGCTCGGTTCCGGCTGGCGCGTGGTCTCGCGCAAAGATGCCTGCTACCGCACGCTCGACGAGGGCCGTGCGGCGCTGATCCAGTGGGCGCGCCTCCACGCTGCGAGCGCATCCGTGATCTCGCCGCGCCGCTGCATCGTGCTGTCGGATGCCGGCGACGGGAGTTGGCGGCTCTGGCAGATCGTGCGTGTCGAGGAGTCGCTGCGCGAGGCGATGGGGCGCGCGCTCGACGAGCCGACCCCCGAGCTGATCGTCCTGCGCTTGTGTCAGGGCAGTAAACAATTGCTCGACGCGGTCGCCCGGATCGCGACCTCGCCGTGCGACCTGCCGTGCACGCTCGATAGCGTCGGGATCTCCGGCGGGCTCGCGGTCTACATCGGTCTCATGCCAAGTCGTGTGACGGATGTCCCGAAGACGATCGTCGTGCCGTCCACGTTGCTCCGGGCGCAGCTCGAGCCGCTCGTCGCGGCGGCGCGGATCGGGGAGCGAGGCCAGGCGCTCCAGCAGGTCATGGATACCGTGCCGCGGCCGATCGTGGACCGAGACGGAATCATGTCGACATTGGTCGCACTGTTCGCGTAAACCCCGCGGATGAGGACAGCGTTGGCGTTGATCGCGGTGGCCGCGTGCGGGTCTCCGCATCGCGATGGCAATGGTGCTGACGGTGGGAGCGGCTCGCCCGACGCGCCGCCGGTCAACATGTGCAAGGTCCAGGACGACTCGAACGGCGTGCCGAACTGCACCGATGTCGCGCCGGCGAACAGCTTCGATCCCGATATCCAGTGGATGTGGATCGGCCCGAACGGCGAGACCAACAGCATCGTCACGCCGCTCGTCGCGAACCTGACCGACGACAACGGCGATGGCGCGATCGACCTGTGCGACATCCCGGACGTCGTCGTCGTCGCATCGACCGGCACCGGCCAGCCCGAGGAGCCAGGCCATATCTATCTCCTGAACGGCCAAACCGGCGCGCAGGAGCTGATGATCGCGCAGACGATCGACGGCACCGTGACGCCAGCGCTTGGCGACCTCGACGGCGATGGCGTCGCCGAGATCGTGACGGTCGACACGACCGGCAAGCTGTGGGCATTCCATCACGACGGCACGGTGCTGTTCGGCCCGGCGGGGCAGTGGGCCGGCGACTGGTACTCCGGCGCGATCGCGCTCGCCGATCTCGATCACGATGGTCACGTCGAGATCATCGGTGGCAACACGGTGTTCGACGATCACGGCACCGTGAAGTGGAGCGCGCCGTCGGTCCAGGCGAACTGGAACGCATCGACCGCAGCGGATCTCGATGGCGACGGTTACCTCGAGGTCGTGCTCGGCAACGCCGCGTATCACTACGACGGCACCGTCTATTACAACGATACCGGCGTACAGCCCGGCTATCCGCAGGTCGCGAACCTCGACGACGATCCGGAGCCCGAGATCCTCGTGACGAACTCGAACGGCCTCACGCTCCTCAAGCACGACGGCACCGTCGTCTATCAGGACCTGCGGCCGACCGGCAGTCCCGCCGGTGGCACGACGTGGTTGCGGCCCGCGACGATTCACGACTTCGACGGTGATGGCAAGTTCGAGTACGCGATGAGCTCGGCGAACTTCTACACGGAGTACAACGCCAACGGCACGATCAAGTGGAGCGCGCCGGTCAGCGATCAATCCGGCATCGCCGCCGGCACCGCGTTCGACTTCCTCGGCAACGGGCACGCCGAGGCGATGTACGCCGACGAGCAGTACCTCTACGTCTTCGATTCGACCGGCACCCCGATCTTCAAGATGCCGCGGTCGAGCGGCACGCTCAGCGAGTATCCGGTCGTCGCCGACATCGATAACGATGGCTCGGCCGAGATCGTCGTCGTGTCGAACACGTACATCACGTCGTCGCCGACCGTGCAGGTGATCCGCGACAAGCAGGATCGCTGGATCCAGGCGCGCCGGATCTGGAACGAGCACACCTACCACGTCACGAACGTGCGCGAGGACGGCACGATTCCGCAGTTCGAGAAGCCGTCGTGGCAGCAGCTCAATACGTTCCGCACGAACGCGCAGATCTCCGGCGGCACTGCATGCCAGCCGCCGATCCTGTGAACCAGCTCGCTGGTACTAGGTCAGCGGCGCGAGCAGATCATCGACATCGCGGTCGGTGAGGCTCGTCGAGGTCGGATCGCGATCAGCGAGGATCGCGTTCGCGAGGGCGCGCTTGTGGTGCTGGAGCCCGAGCATGCGCTCCTCGACAGAGCCCGCGACGATCAGATCGTGCACGAACACCGGCTTGGTCTGGCCGATTCGGTGAGCGCGATCGGTCGCTTGCGCCTGCGCGGCCGGGTTCCACCACGGATCGTAGTGGATCACGGTATCGGCACCGGTCAGGTTGAGACCGGCGCCACCGGCCTTGAGGCTGATCAAGAAGACGTCGCTGCGGCCGGCCTGGAACGCGTCGATCGGCTTCTGGCGATCGTTCGTCGAGCCGGTCAGCGTGACGTGACCGATGCCCTTCGCGAGCAGGCCCTCGGAGATCAGGCCGAGCATGCGCGCGAACTGGCTGAACACCAGGATCCGGCGGCCGTCGGCGAGCTGGTTCTGGATCATCTCGAGCAGGATGTCGAGCTTCGCGCTCTGGGCGACATCGCGCGCGGCTTCGCTCGAGACCAAGCGCGGATCGCAGCAGACCTGGCGGAGCTTCAGGAGCGCATCGAGGATCGCGATCGTCGAACCGGCGAGGCCGCGCTGCTTGATCTGCGCGCGAACGTCGGCGTGCGCGGCTACGCGGATGCTCTCGTAGAGCTCCCGCTGCGCGCCGGAGAGCTCGACCGCGTTGACGAGGTGGGTCTTGTGCGGCAGCTCCTTCGCGACCGCATCTTTCGTGCGGCGGAGGATGAACGGCCGGACGCGCTCGCGCAGCGTCGTGATCGCGCGATCGGCGCGACCGCGATCGTTGCGGTCTTCGATCGGCTGGCGGAACTGGAGCGTGAACTCGTCGCGATGGCCGAGCAGCCCGGGGTTGAGGAAGTCGAACAGCGACCACAGCTCGCCGAGATGGTTCTCGATCGGCGTGCCCGACAGGCACAGCTTGTTGCGCGCATCGAGCGTGCGGATCGCCTCGGCGGCCTGGGCGTCGTGGTTCTTGACCGCGTGCGCCTCGTCGAGGACGAGCAGGTGGAGCGGGATGCCCGCGAGCGTCTCGCGATCGCGCGCGACGAGCGGATAGTTCGTGATGATCACGTCGTGGGTGGCGAGCTTGTCGACCTTGCCGTGGCGATCCGGACCGTGGTGGATCGCGACCGACAGCGACGGCGCGAACTTCGCGATCTCGCGCTGCCAGTTGCCGATCAGCGACGTCAGCGTGACGATCATCGCCGGGCGATCGAGCCGGCCGTGCTGCTTCTCGAGCAGGACGTGCGCGATCGTCTGGAGCGTCTTGCCGAGGCCCATGTCGTCGGCGAGCACGCCGCCGGCGCCGTGCTCGCGGAGGTGCTGCAACCATGCGACACCCTCGCGCTGGTACGGGCGAAGCTCGGCGCACAGCGCTTCGGGAGGCGTGGCGACGGTCGTGCGGCGCGGTCCGAGCGCCATCGCGTAGGCCTGCTCGCGGATCGCCGCATCGCCGACCCAGCGCAGCGGGCGCTTCTCGTTGTCGGAGCCGATCTGGTGGAGCGTCCCGCACAGATCCGCGATCAGCGGCGCGCGGATCGCGGGCGCCTTGATCCGCGTGCCCTCGCGATACATCTCGAGCAGGACCTTGCCGAGCAGGCGCAGGCGGGCCGGCGGGACCGGCAACCAGCGCTTCGCATCGACCCGGACCGCGATACAGCGGCGCGACGACCGCGCGAGCGCCGAGAGGTCACCGGCGCCGTCGAGCAGCTCGAGGATCGCGGGTAGCAGGCTGACCCGCTGGCCCTCGATCTCGATCCCGAGCTCGAGGCCGAACCAGTCCGGACGGTCCGGTTCGGGCTCGGCGGAGACGTAGAGCGACGCGTCGGTCGCGACGATCTGCCACGGATAGTCCGGATCGATTTCGATCTGCCAGCCCATCGCACGGAGCTGGGGCAGGGCGTGCGCCGCGAACGCGCACAGCACGTGGGCATCGCCGTCGACGGCGAGCACGTAGTCGATGCCGCTGCCCGGCGTCACCGCGCAGTCGTCGAGGCTCGCGAGCTCGAGCGCGCCGAGACCTTCGAGCACGCGCGCGGCTTGGAGCTCGGCAGCGCGGTCGCGGCCGGCGCCTCTGGTGTCGCGCGAGCGGACCTTGCGGCCATCGTAGGCAAAGTCCAGCCGGGCCATCGCCGTCCGGACCTCTTCGCCGTGACGGCTGCCGTCGTCGACATACAACGTGTCTGCGAACAACCGGAGGCAGGGCACGCAGCGCGCTGGCGCTGCATTCGGGGACTGCATGAGGCCCATCGAGCGTGCCTAGGTCCGCGATCCGCGTCCAGTATTCCGGGCGTCCGGACCACTGATCAGATGGATCGTAGAGATCCGGAACAATTTCTTCCCGCGGGTGTGGCGCGGTGCGTCCTGGTGGCATGAAGGCCGTGGTTTGTGTGCTCCTGATCGCTTGTGGTGGGTCCGCCTCGAATAACCCGGACGCCGGCACGTCTACGGATGGCGCGGTCTCCAGCGATGCCTCGAAAGCGCCGATGGATGCCCCCGCGCCGGTCCTCGGGACCATGTGCCCCAGCAAACTGACCGAGGTCGCGCGGATCGCGAACGCGTGGGATACGTCGACCTACTCGGTCCACGACGTGCTCGTCGGCAAGATCGACAACAACGCGACGAGCGACATCGTCCTCGTCGAGGACATGTACGACAGCGCGAACGCACAGACGAAGCTCCGGTTCCGCGTGTTCCTCTCCGATGGCACGTCGTTCGCCGCGCCGGTGACCTCGAACGCGGTCTTCCCGCAGTACGGGCCGGAGCAGGTCATGCTCGGCGACTTCAACGGCGATCACCTCGCCGACATCTTGATCTCGTACACCGACTCCGAGGAGTCGTCGCGCGTGTCGTACGTCTACGTCGCGACCCAGCAGGCCGATCACACGTTCGTGATGGGGCCGGCGCGCGACGTCAGCGCGTGCAAGTCCTCGAGCGACGAGCGCTACTTCGCGCTCGGCGTGCTCGACGTCGATCGCGACGGCAAGGATGATCTGTTGACGACCGTCAGCTACGACGGGCTTGGCGCGGCACCGGCCGGACTGTCGCTGTTGAAAGGCACGGCGAGCGGGCTCGGCGCCGCGACGTGCGCGGCGTCCGCGACGACGTCGACCGGGTTTCCGAGCCAGATGATCACGGCCGAGCGGTTCCGCGTCGGCGACTTCGATGGCGACGGCAAGCCCGACGTGATCGCGATGGATACGCACCAGATGACGCTGTTTCGCAGCACCGCCGCGTCGACGTTCGCCGCCGCACCGAACGTGGTCGCGTACGACGACGGCATCCACTACGCGACCGACAACGTGTTGGGCGGTGTGATCGGGCTCGACGTCCGGTCGACCGGCGCGACCGCGAAGCGCTACGCGGCGACCGCGAGCGGCATCACGGCGAGCGCGATCGGGACGTTCGCGAGCGAGGGCGCGCCGCTCGGCAACTACGACGCGATCCGCGGCTTCGCGGTCGCCGACTTCAACGGCGACGGCCTCACCGACGTGATCGCGGTCGGCAACCACGATTACTCGGACAACTATCCGGACCCGGTGTCGTTCGGCATCGCGTGCGATCGCAGCGCGCGGTGGGACGTGATCGGCGGCGGGTTCCCGAACGGCATCTACAAGCTCGCGGCGATCGATCTCGGCGGTCGCACCGACGTCGTCGTCCAGTCCAACTACGACCTCGTCGTCTATCGAATCGATCCCTGATATAGATTTGGCCATGCGCTACGCGCTGGTCCTGGTGTTCGCGTCGTGCTTGCCGCATGGCAAGCCCGCGCCGACCGGCGGTGGCAGCGGCGGCGTCGTCGCCTACACCGACACCGCGATCGCGGGCGACGCGACGTTCCCACCGCAGCATGTCGACGAGCCTTCGGTGAAGGGCAAGGTGATCGACCTGACCTCGCGCGCCGACGGCGATCACGAGCGCTGGAATCTCGTGATCGAGGACCAAGCGGATCTGGGCCACTCGTACGCGATCGAGCTGCCGCCACGGGTCGTGCCACAGGTCGCGACCGGATCGACCGTCACGGTCGACGCCTCCGACGGCAAGATCAGCGTGATCGACGAGCAGGCCGGGCTCGTGCTCGCGGTCGCAGCGCTACCGGCGGGGTGGACGGTAGATGCGACACGCGTCCACACACCCGATGGCGCGATCGTCGAGCTCTCAGCGTCGCGCTGGCGCTCGTTCGATCTCGGAACCGCGAGCTATGTCGGCGCCGCCGTCGGTCAGCTCGCGATCGTCCGCGTCCACTGAGCTATCCTTTCGCCATGCGATGGATCGTCCTCGCGCTGGTCCTCGTCGCCGGCGTCGCGCACGCGCAACCGATCAGCTACCAGCTGAAGCTCGAGGTCCCGGCCGGTCAGAAGCCGCAGATCCGGATCACTGGCGCGACCCAGGTCACCGGCGTGAAGCTCGTGCTCGAGCGCGATGACGGCAAGCACTTCACGCTCGAGCAGCGCGCGCTCGCGCGCAACCAGGCGGTCACGCTGACGGTCGGCGACGGTGTCGCGGGCAAGAACCACTACAAGGGCACGATCGCCGCCGAGCAGCCGGCGTGGAGCGATGCGATCGAGTTCGACACGGTGATCCGGCCGGCGCTGAAGATCGGTTACGACGCGGAGCACCTCGATCTCGACAAGCGCGTTCTCCAGTTCACGATGTCTCGGCCCGCGGGCGCGGCGACGCTCACCGCGATCGGCGAGGACGGCAGCACGCTCGGCGAAGGCGCGGCGACATACGATCACCAGGCCGCGGGTACGTGGCTCGCGATCTCGTGGAAGCAACCCGCGAGTGGGCGCGTGCTGATGTTGAAGCTCCACGCCGAGTCGGCCGATGCAGGCGTCAGCGATGTCGAGCTCGTGCCGTGGTCGGTGGCGATCGATCACGAGGACGTCACCTTCGCGACCGACAGCGCGGTGATCGCGGACTCCGAGCAAGCGAAGCTCGCGGCGAGCGTCGCGAAGATCGCCGAGATCGTGAAGCGCTCGGAGAAGTTCGTGAAGATGCGGCTGTACGTGGCCGGCCACACCGACACGGTTGGACCGAGCGCGAAGAACCGGAAGCTCTCGCTCGATCGCGCGCGTGCGATCGCGAGCTACTTCAAGGCGCACGGCATCTCGCTGCCGATCGCGTACGCCGGGTTCGGCGAGGACGTGTTGAAAGTCCCGACGAAGGACAACACCGACGAGCCTGCGAACCGCCGCGCCGACTACGTGATCGGCCCGGTCGGCGCGCCGCCGCCGTTCAAGGGACCGTACCTGAAGGCGCACGCGAGCTGGACGGAGCTGAGATAGACGTGAAATAGGCGTCCACCGTGCGTGGTTGCAATGGATCGCATGGAGATGCGATTCACACCGGTCCTGATCGCGCTCGCCGCGTGCTCGACGCGCTCGCAACCGCCGGCGCCGCTGCCAGATCGTCCCGCGGTTGTCAGCGTGGCAGATGCAGCGGTGTCAAAAGATCACAAACGCTGGCTCGCCGGCGACCTCCACATGCACGTCGCGCCTCCCGATACCGACGACGTCACCGCCTCGATCGCCGACATCGCGCATGCCGCGACCGAGGCCGGGATGGACTTCGTCGTGCTGACCCCACACCTGTGGGACAGCCAGTGGCAGGAGCATCGCGACGAGCGGCGCAAGGCGTGGCGCACGTTCGCGAAGGCCGCGCGTGCGGTCGCAGCGCCGACGCTGATCCCCGGTACCGAGTGGACGACGCGCAGCGGTCACTTCACGGTCGCCGGCGCGGACCTCGCCGCGATCACGTCGCCCGACTTCCTCGACGCCGCACACGCGGCGGGCGCGTTCATCAGCGCCAACCATCCGTTCGCGGTGCCGAGCCACGTGCCGAACGTCCGGATCTCCGACTTCGACATGTCGTATCGCGTGTGGTCGCAGCGTGCGCCCGGGTTCACCGCGATCGATGGCGCCGAGGTGTGGAACGTGCCGCTCGCGCTCGCGAACGTGTTCGTGCGTCCCGGCGGCAAGACGAGCGAAGAGCGCTCGTGGGTCGAGCTCGATCGGATCGTCCACGAGGAGCGTCGCCCGGTCACCGCGGTCGGTGGCACCGACGATCATCATGGCCACGCGATGGCGACGACCTGGGTGCTCGCCGACGACCCGAGCGAGCCCGCGATCCTCGCGGGGCTGCGCGACCACGCGACGTGCGTCGGCGGTCCCGAGGCTGGAACGTTTCGCGCGAAGGGCGACGGCGACTGGGTGACGATCGGCGGCACCGTGATCGCGGAGACCGTGACGCTCGCGTGGACCGGTACCGCGCGGTTGTTCATCGACGGCATCGACGCGGGCGAGCACGACGGTGGCTTCGTTCACGCGACCGGCGGCGCGCTCCACACGTATCGGATCGCCGTCGGCCGTAGCCGGTCTGGATTCATCTACGCGAACCTGACGTGATCTCAGTCGCCGAGGCCGCCCTCGCGTAGGCCGATCAGGAGGTCGGTGACCTTCTGGAGCCGCGGGTTCGGGCCGATCACGTGGCGAACCCACGGCGCGATCTGCGCCGTCGCGTGGTGCTTGTTCGCGACGATGAGTGGGACCTCCGAATCGCCGCGCGAAGGCGAGCCGTGCCACGAGTGATACAGCCCCGCGAAGTAGTAGCGATCGTCGGGGTGATGCTCGTCGCCGTCGTGCGCGAGCAGCAGGATGTCGCCGGCGCGCTCGCCGTGGACGCCGACCGCGAGGTCGTCGAGCCGCTGCGCAAAGTCCACGTACGTCGGGTGCGGATGCTCCGCCATGTACGCGTC
>Ga0207687_10000206_pt1 | contig 39870 bp, 34 predicted proteins | sample KBSM54metaG_FD_184399 | JGI IMG/M metagenome (GOLD analysis project Ga0207687, IMG submission 184399) | Miscanthus rhizosphere microbial communities from Kellogg Biological Station, Michigan, USA - KBS M5-4 metaG (SPAdes) (version 2) | ecosystem: Host-associated > Plants > Roots > Rhizosphere >...
ACGAGCCTCCGCCGAGACTCATGTTCGCGACCGCCGGAGGAATGCGATTGTTCGTCACCCAGTCGACGCCGGCGACGACTCCCGAGACGGTTCCTGATCCGTTGCAATCGAGCACGCGCACCGCGTGAAGCGTGACCAGCTTGGCGATGCCGTACGTGATGCCGCCGATCGTGCCGGCGACGTGCGTTCCGTGCCCGTTGCAGTCGTTGCTGCCGTTGCCGTCGTTGATCGCCGTGAATGCGCCGGACGCGCGTCCGGTGAATTCGTTGTGTGTGATGCGGATCCCGGTGTCGATCACGTAAGCGTGAACGTTGAAGCCGGTCTCCGTGTAGATGTACTTGTTGTTCAGTGGCAGCGTACGGTGATCCGTCCGATCGAGTCCTTTCGGTGGATTGAGCTGCGTGGTCACCTTGATCGAGACCGGCGTGTTGGCTTCGATCCATGCCACGCCCGGCAGGCTGAGTAACGCACTGCGTACGGAGGCCAATCGGTCCAACGGCGTCTTCACGCTGAATCCCTTGACCGAGGTGGTGTAGCGGAACTCGATCACGGCGCCTGCTTTCACGACCGTCGCCTCGGCCGCTTCGATCTCCTTTGCCGTCACGGCCGGCTTGAACACGACGATGAATTGGCCGGGGATCGCATCGGGCCGTTTCTCGTTGATGATCTCGTTCGCGCCGTCGCCGCCGGCCGGCGCGATGGCGATGTTATCGACCTCCGCCCACGACACCTGCGCGCCGTCGTTGATGGCGTTGTCGTTGCTCGTGCTCACGGTGAGCACCCCCGAGTCGCGCGACGGCGTGAAGCGGAAGCGGATCGGCGTCCACGTCGTCGACGTCAGATGCGTCGCTCCCTGCATCGCTTCGCAAGTTGCCGCCGGACACGCCGGCGACGTGAGCGGCGCAGCCGATGCGCGCAGCACGATGTTCGCGAACGGAATGTTGCCTTTGCGATAGCGCGCGCAAAGCGACACGTCGTAGGTGACGCCTTTCTTCAGCGGCACAGGCTGCGCGATCGCTTCGCCGGCGGCACCGTTGCCCCACATGGCGATGTAGTTGTCGTCGTTGCAGCCTTGCTCGAGGATGATTTGCGGCGTGCCGTAGGCGGCGCTCCATGCGGTGACTTTGTTCGGCGGCATGGAGCCGTCCGCGATCCGCGGTAGAGCGACGGCCGTGAAGCCGCCGTTTTGAATCGATTGTCCGTTTGCGCTCATCGACATGACGATCGCAAGAATGGCCAGAGCTCGGGGAGTGAACATGAGACCCTCCTTCGTTTCCGGCGTAGACGGACGCGCTTTTTCGATTCCGACGTTGCGTTATCCTTCCGCGATGCGACGAATCACGGTCTTCTTCTACGGACTCTTCATGGATGCCGAACTACTGCGCGCGAAAGGCGTCGAGCCGGTGAACGCGCGAAAGGCATCAGCGCCGGGATTCGCGTTGCGCATCGGCAATCGCGCGACGATGGTGCGGCAGGACGGCGCGGTCGTTCACGGAATGCTCATGGACCTCACTCACGAAGAGATCGATCGTTTGTATTCGGAACCGAGCGTGAGCATGTATCGGCCCGAGGCGATCATCGCGGACGGCGAGCCGGCGCTCGGCTTCAATCTCATCGAGACGCCCGGCGACGACGAGTTCAACGCCGCGTACGCGGAGAAGCTGAACGCGCTGAAGACGCGACTCGGATTGCCCACGTAATCGACGGGCGAGGCGCGCGACTTGCTTCATGACGACGCGCGGCAATACGCTCGCGACAAGATGGCGACAAGCAGCAGCAAAACGACAGAAATCGCCGAAGAAGCGCAGAACGTCGGCGCGGACATCGTGCCGGAGGGGACCATCGAAGTCGAGGTGGCGGGCAACGCGGGCGGCACGCCACTGAGAACCGAAGACTCACACGCGCTGCTCACCGATTGGGACTTTCATCTCTTCAACGAAGGCACCCATCTCAAGCTGTGGCACAAGCTCGGCGCGCACATCGTGCCGGACGGCGTGATCTTCGGCGTCTGGGCGCCGAACGCCGTTCGCGTCAGCGTCATCGGCGACTTCAACGGCTGGAACTACGACAGCCACCCGCTCGAGCTTCGCGAAGACTCGGGATTGTGGGAAGGCTTCGTCCCCGATATCAAAAAAGGCACCGTCTACAAGTTCCACATCGTCTCGCGCTTCAACAACTATCGCGTCGACAAAGCCGATCCATTCGGCGTGCATCACGAGAAGTCGCCGAAAACGGCGTCGATCGTCTGGGACCTCGACTACGAATGGCAGGACGCGGCGTGGATGTCGTCGCGCAAAGAGCGCAACGCGTTCACCGCCCCGATGTCGATCTACGAAGTGCACCTCGGCTCATGGCGCCGCGTCGACGATCGCTCGATGAGCTTTCGCGAGATCGCCGAACCGCTCGCCGAGTACGTGAAGAAGATGAACTTCACGCACGTCGAACTGATGCCGGTGATGGAGCATCCGTTTTACGGATCGTGGGGATATCAGGTCACCGGATTCTTCGCGCCGACGAGCCGCTACGGAACGCCGCAGGACTTCAAGTACCTCGTCGACGTGCTGCATCAGAACGGCATCGGCGTGATCCTCGACTGGGTCCCGTCGCATTTTCCGACCGACGAGCATGGCCTCGCGTACTTCGACGGCACGCATCTGTTCGAGCACGCCGATCCGCGCAAAGGCTTCCATCCCGACTGGAGCTCGTTCATCTTCAACTACGGCCGAAACGAAGTGCGCTCGTTCCTTTTGTCGTGCGCGCTGTACTGGCTCGACGAATATCACGCCGATGCGCTGCGCGTCGACGCCGTGGCTTCGATGCTCTACCTCGATTACTCGCGCAAGGAAGGGGAGTGGATTCCGAACGAGCACGGAGGCCGCGAGAACATCGAAGCCATCGCGTTCCTGCGCCAGCTCAATGAAGGCGTCTACGCGAATCATCCCGACGTGCAGGTGATTGCGGAGGAGTCGACGGCGTGGCCGATGGTGTCGCGGCCCGTGTATGTCGGCGGCCTCGGGTTCGGCATGAAGTGGGACATGGGATGGATGCACGACACACTTCGCTACTTCGCGAAAGAGCCGATCCATCGCCGCTTCCATCACAACGACCTCACGTTCCGGATGATGTACGCGTACACGGAGAACTTCGTGCTGCCGCTGTCGCATGACGAGGTCGTGCACGGCAAAGGCTCGCTGATCGGCAAGATGCCCGGCGACGAGTGGCGCCGCTTCGCGAATCTGCGATTGCTCTTCGCGCACATGTACTCGCAGCCCGGCAAGAAGATGATCTTCATGGGCGGCGACATCGCGCAGTACCGCGAGTGGAATCACGACACGGAGCTCGACTGGAATCTGCTCGACTTCCCGACGCACGCATCCCTGCAGCGATGGCTCGAGGATTTGAACAAGGCGTATCGCGACATCGCCGCGTTTCACGAGCTCGACATGGACAGCACCGGATTCGAATGGATCGATTGCTGCGACACCGAGAACTGCGTCCTCAGTCTGATGCGCCGCTCGAAGACGAAGCCGGACGAGATGCTCGTCGCCGCGCTCAACTTCACGCCGCAGCCGCGCTACAACTATCAGATCGGACTGCCGCGCGGCGGCCATTGGCAGGAAGTGCTCAACAGCGACGCCGTCATCTACGGCGGCAGTGGACAAGGAAACATGGGCGGCGTCGACGCCGTCCCGATTCCGCTGCACGGAAGGAAGTGGTCCGCCGCGCTGACGCTGCCGCCGCTCGGCGCGGTGTTTTTGTTGAGCGATGTCATTCCGCGTCGCGAAGACGACGCGGAATCCCCTGGCGAAGGGGATTCCGCGCTTCGCGCGGAATGACAGGCATGCTTTCCCTCGGCGCACATCTCATCGACTCGAATCAGTGCGAGTTCCGCGTGTGGGCTCCCTTCCGCGACCGCGTCGACCTTCACATCGTCGCTCCGCGCGAACAGCGCATCGCCATGATCAAGCGCGACGACGGATACCACGACGTCATCGTTGAATGCGGCGAAGGCACGCGTTACTTCTTCAACATCGACGGCGTCGATCGTCCCGACCCCGCCTCGCGCAAACAGCCGGACGTTCACGGCGCGAGCGAAGTCGTGAGTGCGGCGTTCGAGTGGCACGATCAGGCGTGGCGCGGCGTCGCGCTCGATGACTACGTCGTCTACGAGCTTCACGTCGGCGCGTTTACGCCGGATGGAACATTCGACGGCGTCATCGAACACCTCGACGATCTCAAAGACCTCGGCATCACCGCGATCGAGCTCCTGCCGGTCGCGCAATTTCCCGGCACGCGCAACTGGGGATACGACGGCGTCTACATCAACGCGGTGCAGGATTCCTACGGCGGCGCGCTCGGACTGAAGCGCCTCGCCGACGCGTGTCACGCGCGCGGGCTCGCGCTCGTCCTCGACGTCGTCTACAACCACCTCGGCCCCGAAGGGAACTACACCGCGGAGTTCGCGCCGTACTTCACTTCGCGCTACAAGACGCCGTGGGGAAACGCGCTCAACTTCGACGACGCGCTGAGCGATCACGTGCGTTGGTTCTTCATCCACAGCGCGTTGCAATGGATCGACGAGTTTCACATCGACGCGCTGCGCATCGACGCCGTTCACGCCATCGTCGATCATTCCGCGCAGCCGTTCCTGCAGGACCTCACGACGGCGGTGCGCGAGCGCGGCGAGAAGCTCGGACGCCGCGTCTATTCGATCTCCGAGACTGATCTCAACGATCCGCGTGTGATCACACCGGCCGAGGATTTGGGGCTTGGATTCGATTCGCAGTGGAGCGACGACTTTCATCATTCGCTGCACGCGATTCTCACCGGCGAGAGCGACGGCTATTACGAAGGCTTCGGCCGCATCGCCGACTTCGCGAAGGTCTACGAGAGCGGATATTTTTTCGTCGGCCAGTACTCGTCGTATCGCAAACGCAAGTACGGCGAGCGGCCGAACACGCGCGACGGACGCAAGTTCGTCGTCTATGCGCAGAACCACGATCAGGTCGGCAATCGCCTCCACGGCGATCGTCTCTCGACGATCATCGGCTACGACAAACTCAAGCTCGCCGCGGCCGCGGTCGTGCTCTCGCCGTTCATTCCGATGCTGTTCATGGGCGAGGAGTACGGCGAGAAAGCGCCGTTCCAATACTTCACATCGCACTCGGATGAAGCGCTGATCGAAGCGGTTCGCAAAGGACGGCTCGAGGAGTTCGACGACTTCGATTGGGAAGGCGATCCGCCCGATCCGGACGACGAGCACACGTACCTTCGCTCGAAGCTGCGATGGGAGAGTCTCCAACACGACGAGCATCGGATGCTGCGGCATCTGTATCGCGAGCTCTTTCGCATTCGTCGCGAGACGCCGTCGTTGCGGCGCCTCGATCTCGCGGTCATCGAAACGCAGGCGGATCTCGCGACGCTGCTCATCAAACGAGAAGAGTCGCTCGTCGCGTTCAACTTCTCCGATCGGACGGCGACGGTGACGATGCGCTTCGGCGCCGCGCAGTGGAAGCCGCTCATCGATACGGGCGCGAAGATCGAAGGCGATCAGCTGACGCTGCCGCCGTTTTCGTTTGCTGTGTTTGCGGCGGAGTAGCTACTTTTTCGCTGTCGGCAATCCCGACCGGTCGTTCGCGACGATCCACGGATACAACTGCAGATACACGTCGCGCAGATGTCGGAGCCTCGCCAGCTCCGCGGCGGGCATCAGGTCGATCGCGTTCATCGTTCCATTCGGATCGTAGAAGCGATCGACGACGCTCTCCTCGCGTCCTGAGCTGTATTCGTATCGCTGCGTCACGAGCGTCAGCGTCTCATCGTGCGAGGTCCAGAGCGGCACGGCGCGATCCGGATCTTCCTCCAGGCGAAAGATGCTGACGCCGAGTCCGGCGCGCGGGCGCTGAACGCCGGCAAGGTTGAGGATGGTGGGCATCACGTCGATGTGCGACGCGGGACCGCGGATCACCATCGGCGTCTTGATCATCGGCGAGTAGATGATGAGCGGCACGCGATGCAGCAGGTGCATCAAGTCGGTCGCGTTCTCGATGCTGCGGCCGAACGGCGGAATGGTGAGGCCGTGATCGCCGGTGAAGACGAAGATGGTGTGATCGAACCACGGCTGCTTGCGTGCGCCGCGCATGAAGTCGCCGACCGCCTGATCGGTGTAGCGAACGGTTTGCAGCATGTCGTCCGTGCGCACGTGCTCCACGTCGGTCGTGTGCGGCGGCAGCAGCATGCGTGGCTCGGCGTCGTACGGCAGCTGAAACATGTGATGGTTCGTGACGGTGAGGAGCATCGCCGCGAACGGTTCTTCCGCGCGCGTGAGCACGGTGACGGCGTGGCGCGCGAGCGCGCGATCGGAGTAGCCCCAATTCGTGGTCGGGTCGTCTTTCGGAAACGCGCGCGCGTCGACGACGCGAAATCCTCGCGGCAGGTAGAACAGATCGCGGCGATAGAAATCGAGATTGCCGCCGTGAAGCCAGAGCATCGTGTTCCATCCGGCGCCGCGAAGGATCTCGGGCAGTCCGGTGATAGCGGCGCGCGGCCGCGCGGTGATCGTGACCTCGCGCGGAATCGGCGGCAGTCCGTACCACAACGCGAGCTCAGCGCCCGCGGTGAAAGTGCCGGAGCTGTACATGTCTTCGACGCGAATGCCGTCGCGCGCAAGCGCGTCGAGGTTCGGCGTCAGATTCTTCGGCTGTCCGCCGTACGCGCCGACTTCGCTCGCGCGAACGCTTTCGAGAAGCACGATGACGATGTTCGGCTTCACGTCGTACGGCAGGTAGATCGGCACCCGCGCGCCGCCGGGAAGGTAAGCGAGCGGATATTGCGCATCGAGCCACGAGCGATGCAGCGCTTCGGGGATGAAATCGCGGATCGAAGTGATCGGCATCGCCGGCGCGACGTTGTCGCGTTTCGTCGTCGACGCGACTTTCAGTTCTTCCTGCTCGATCATCGCCAATGCGACGACAGGATTGCGCGCGAGCCCCGCGCCGCCGACCGTTCGCTCCACGATCCATCCGCCGATCGAGCCGAGGACCACGAGCGCGATCAACACCTTGAAGCGCACGAATCGCGCGGCTCGTGCGCCGATCATTCGCTCCCACGACCACAGCACGATCGGCAGCGTGAGCGCGATGAAGATCAGCTGCGTCGCCGCGGCGCCGGAGAGAGATTGGACGAGCACCGTCACGCGCACGTCGCGATGCAGATCTTCCGGCCGCACCGCTTCGCCGAAAAAGATCACCGCCTCGGCCCGCACGACCTGCAGCGCGGTGATCGCGACGACGCAAACGCCGAACAACGCGCGCGCGAGGAATTGCGTCGCCGCGAATCGCGGAAAGAGCAATGCAAGGATCGCAAGTGCGCTGAGGATGGCGACGTCTTCAGCGAGCGCGCCGAGCATCCACGGCCGCGGCTGCGACGGCGGCAGCGGCGCCTCGGCCAGGATGTAAACCCGGGCCACGAGCGAGATCAGAACCGACCACGCCGAGAGCAGCAGCAGGAAATGGCGCGTCCGAGACTTTCCATCTCCTTGCCATGACACGGTTTGTGCACTGCTCATCTCGGCATGTTCCGAGTCCCGGCGGCCACCTACCGCCTTCAGTTCAACTCGAGCTTCACCTTCGACGACGCGCGGCGCATCGCCGCTTACCTCGCCGAGCTCGGGATCACCGACGTTTACGCGTCGCCGATTCTCCGCGCTCGCAAAGGATCGTCGCACGGATACGACGTCGTCGACGCGTCCGCGCTCAATCCGGAGCTCGGAAGCGACGACGATTTCGACGCGCTTCATCGTGAATTGCAGCGCAACGAGCTCGGATTTCTCCTCGACATCGTCCCGAATCACATGGCCGCGTCGCCGGAGAACGCGTGGTGGATGAGCGTTCTCGAAAACGGCCAGCACTCGCGCTTTCTGCACTACTTCGACATCGACTGGAGTCCCGTCACGGCGCAGGGCACGACGGTCACGAAAGTCCTGCTGCCGATTCTCGGACGTCCGTACGGCGAGGCGGTCGAAGCGCAAGAGATCCAGCTCGCCTTCGATCGCGACGGATTCTTCTTCGCGTACTACGAGCACCGCTTGCCGCTCGCGCCGGAGTCGTATCGTATCGTGCTGCGCGAATGCGTGGACGCGTTGCCGCGCGACGGTGTGGCCATCGAGCTGCGCGAGCTCGTCGAAGGCGACGACAGCGTTCCGAACAGCAAGTTCCTGAAAGAGACGATCTCGCGCATCTACGAACAGGACGCCGAGTTCCGCGACGCGCTCGAGCGGACGATCACGCGCATCAACGGCGAGGCCGGAAGCCCGGAGAGCTTCAACGCGCTCGACGCGCTGCTCGACGCGCAGTGGTATCGCCTCGCGTACTGGCGCATCGCCAGCGAAAAGATCAACTACCGGCGCTTCTTCGACGTGACCGATCTCGTCGGCGTGCGCGTCGAGAATCCGGAAGTGTTCGAAGCGCGCAACCGAAGGACATTTGATCTGATCGCCGAAGGCAAAGTGACCGGATTGCGCATCGATCACATCGACGGTCTCTACGACCCGATCGGGCACATGAAGAAGATGCAGATGCGGCTCGGCGAGGAGCCGTTCTACGTCATCGTCGAAAAGATTCTGACCGACGGCGAAACGCTGCCGTCAACGTTTCCCGTCAGCGGCACGACCGGCTACGACTTTCTCGCGTCGGTGAACAACGTCTTCATCGACGGCGACGGTCTCGCGAAGCTCGACGCGTTTTACCGCTCGTTCACGGGCGAGACGCAATCGTTCGAAGAGATCGTGTACGAGAAGAAGAAGCAGATCATCAGCGAGCTTTTCTCCGGCGAAATGCGCGCGCTCGCGAAACATCTGTCGTCGCTGGCGATGCTCGACCGCAACGCGCGCGACTTCGCGCCGAGCGAACTGGGCGCCGCACTCACGGAGATCACGGCGTGCCTGCACGTGTACCGAACGTACATCCGCGACTTCGACGTGACCGACGCCGATCGCGCGACCATCACGCGCGCGATCGAGTGCGCGCGCAAACACGCGGGCGCGTCACTCGATCAGCGGATGTTCACGTTCCTCGAGCGCATGCTGCTCGTCAATCCGCCGTCGTACGCGGCGGCGCAACGCGATCACTGGCTCGCGTTCGTGCAGCAGTGGCAGCAGTTCACGGGACGCGTGATGGCGAAGGGCGTCGAGGACACGGCGTTTTACAACTACTACCGGCTCGTGTCGCTGAATGAAGTCGGAAGCGAGGCGGGACGCGCGCCCGATCGCGACGGACTCGCCGAGTTTCACGCGCGCAACGAACGAATCACGCGCGATTGGCCCGACACGATGAATGCGACGTCGACGCACGACACCAAGCGCAGCGAAGACGTGCGCGCGCGGATCAACGTGCTCACCGAGTTTCCCGACGAGTGGGCGAGCGCGGTGCGGCGCTGGTCGAAGATGAATCCGTTTTCCGACCGCAACGTTGCGCTGATGATCTACCAGAATCTTCTCGGCGCGTGGCCGATCGATCGCGACCGCCTGACTCAGTTTGTCGAGAAAGCGGTCCGCGAAGCGAAGACGCATACGAGCTGGATCACGCCGAATGCCGATTACGAGCAAACGGTGAAGTCGTTCGCCGCGGGATTGCTCGCGAACGAAGCGTTCCTCAAGTCATTCGAACGATTTCATCGGCGCATCGCGTACCACGGATTCATCAACAGCCTGTCGCAGCTCGTGCTGAAGATCGCGTCGCCCGGTGTTCCCGATTTTTATCAGGGGACGGAGTTGTGGGACTTCAGCCTCGTCGATCCCGACAACCGTCGGCCCGTCGACTACGACGAACGACGATCCGTGCTGAAGAAGCTGAAGTCCGCGGAGATCGCGACGCTCGTCCGCCGATGGCAGGACGGACGCGTGAAGATGTTCACGATGATCAAGGCGCTCGAAGTGCGGCGAACTCACAGCGAGACGTTTCGCCGCGGCGCGTATCGCGCCATCGACGCGGGGCGGAATGTGTGCGCGTTCAAGCGCGGAGACGACGTGATCGTCACGGTGCCGCGATTGATTGCGAATGGCGTTGGCGACGCCATGTTGAGTCTTGAGGGCCGATGGCAGAACGCGTTTACGGGCGAGATCGTGGAAGGCGAGACGAAAGTGTTCGCGACGTTCCCGGTCGCGATGCTCACGCGCGTCCGGTGATTCTCGCCAGCCTTCTCAACTTCTCGCCGTGCTCGTGCGTCAACGCGTCCGGCTTCATGCGCCACGACCAGTTCCCGCTCGACGCACCGGGACGATTCATCCGCGCTTCGCTGCCGAGGTTGAGGATGTCCTGCACGGGCACGATCGCGGTCTGCGCGACCGACGCGAATGCAGCGCGCGTGAGTCCCGCCGCCACGTCATCGGCTTCGCATCCGAGGTATTCGCGCGCGAGCGCGCGCTCATCGTCGCTCGTCGTCTCGAACCAGCCGCGCGCGGTGTCGTTGTCGTGCGTGCCGGTGTAGACGACCGTTCGCGGATCGTAGCGATGCGGAAGATGCGGCGAGTCGATTGCGCCGAATCCGAATTGCAGGATCTTCATTCCGGGGATGTCGATCGCGTGGCGCAGCTCGTCCACTTCCGGCGTGATGAATCCGAGATCTTCCGCGACGAGGCGCACGTCGGCGATGGCGTTGAAGATCGCGTCGAAGAGCGCTTTGCCGGGACCGGGCATCCAACGTCCGTGAATTGCCGTCGGCTCGCTCGCCGGCACTTCCCAATACGCGGCGAATCCGCGGAAGTGATCGAGGCGGATGATGTCGGCGAATCGCAGCGACGCGCGCAGTCGCGAGATCCACCAGCGAAAGCGGCGCTCGCGCATGAGATCCCATCGATAGAGCGGATTGCCCCAGCGCTGGCCCGTCTCGCTGAAGTAATCGGGCGGCACGCCGGCGACGACGGTCGGTTCGCCGTTCTCGTCGAGTTGGAAGACCTCGCGATTCGCCCAGACATCGGCGCTGTCGCCGGCGACGTAGATCGGGAGATCGCCGAGGATGTCGATGTCGCGCGCGTCGGCGGCTTCGCGCACCGCCGCCCACTGCTTGAAGAAGAGCCACTGAACGTATTTGTGAAAACGAATATGTTCCGCGAGCTCTTTCTGCGCGTCGGCGAGCGCGTCGCGGTCGCGCATCATCACGGGACGCGGCCACGCACTCCACTGCTTGTTCTCGTGGCGTTCCTTGAGCGCGGCGAAGAGCGCCCAGTCGGGAAGCCAGCGGTTGTCGCGCTCGAAGTTCTTCACCGCCGTGCGTTGCTCACTGTCGCCGTGCGCTTCGAAGTGCGCGAACGACGTTCGCAGCAACTTCATCTTGAATTCGGTGACGCGATCGAAGTCGACGCGGTCATCGTCGAACTGCGGAACGTCGTCGAGCGCGCCTTCCGGCAGCAGCTTCTCCTGCATCAATCGCTGCGGTGAGATGAGCAGCGGATTGCCGGCGAATGACGACAGGCATCCGTACGGCGAGAAGCCGTAGCCCGGCGGATTGAGCGGAAGCACCTGCCACACGCGCATGCCGGCCTGCGCGGCCCAGTCGAGAAATGAGACGAGCTCGTCGCCCATGTCGCCGACGCCGAATCGTCCGGGCAGTGACGTTGGATGGAGAAGGACGCCGGCCGCGCGATGGGGATCGCGCGTGGACGCGTCACTGTGGGCGTTCATCGGCGCCCCTCATCCGGCCTTCGGCCACCTTCTCCCCGCGAGCGGGGAGAAGGGCGACGCGCGATGTTGCCCCTCGCCCCGCGTGAGCGGGGAGAGGGTGGCGCGCAGCGCCGGGTGAGGGGTCGGGTCACGATGCCCGCGCCTCCGGACTGATCGACAACTTCTCGCCGAGGGCGTCGAAGAGGGCGAGCCAGCGGGCGCTGGTACCGTTGTTGTCGGCGGCCGTCGCGGCGATCGCGGGGCGCACCGTCGTCATCATCGCGTAGTAATCCGTTTGCGGTTTGCGCAGGCTCACGATGATCTGCATCGAGCGAATCACCGACACGATCGCGTCGTAGTTTTCGAGCCGGTCGATGTTGACGGGATCTTCGCGGAATCGCTTCGCCGCGCGCGCGATCGCCGCCTCGAGCGTCATGATCGTCGTCTCGTCGAGCGTGACGCGTTCGTCGCGCGCCTCGCGCAATCGCGCTTCCACTTCGGGCAGCGCGACGTCGTCCGTTTCGAGAAGACGCCGCATCTGCATGTTGAGATCGAATTCGGCGGCGAGCTGCAACACCTTCGGCAGCGGAATGCCGAGGCGCGTGTGAAAGCGCATGAGCGGGTCATAGCGCTCGTGGAGTTGGCGGAACGCCGACTCCGCTTCTTCGAGCGTCGTGTTGCAAAGCACATTGAGGATGCGCCGCTGCTGATCGCGGAAGAGCGAGCGGATCGAGATCGGCGTCTCGTCGAATTCGTGATCGAGCATGCGGATGACGGCCGGGATGCCGCCGGGTTCGAGTGCGTCGTCGAGGTCTTTCTTGACGCGCTCGTACGCTTCGCCGCCGCGCGAGGCGCGCACGCCGCCGGTGATCTCGGTTTCGCCGAGGTGGAGGACGCTGAATTCGAACGATTCGGACTCGTGCGTGATGATCGATGTGACCGTGATCGACGCCACGGCCATGCGCGCGCGGCCGGCGCGATAGATGTCGAAGTCGTGGCGCGTGACGCGGTAGCAGTAGACGTTCGCGTCGTCGTCGAAGTTGTCGAAGAGCGACGCCACCGCGTAGTGCGCGGCGACGCGGCGGAGATCGAGTCGCGTCGGCGCGACTTCGCGCTCGTAGATCTCCTTCGCCGTCCCGCGCTCGGGAATGTTGCTGCGCGCGCCCGCGAGGCGCGTCAGGAACTCGTGTTCCAGCGGTGCGTTCGTGTAGCGCTCGGCGAGTTGAATCACCCGCGCCGCGTAGTGCAGGACCTGGACCGTCTCGATGCCGGAGACGTCGTTGAAGAACCAGCCGCACGACGTATACATGAGCATCGCGTTGCGCTGCATCTCCAGCAGCTCGAGCACGCTCTGCACGCGCGCGCCTTCACGCGCATGCGCGAGGAGGAAGCGGCGCAGCGTTTCGTCGGAGCGATCGAGAACGACGTCGATGTAGTGGTCACGCGCGACCCACGGATCGTGCAGCACGTCGTCGCCGCGCTTCTCGAAGAGAATCGCCACTTCGTCGCGCAGCCAGTCGAGCGCGTCGCGCAGCGGCCCGCGCCACTGCTGATTCCATCCGGCATCGCCGCCGGTCGAGCATCCGCAGTCGCTGCGCCAGCGCTCCACACCATGCGAGCAGCTCCACGCCGTCCGCTCCACGATCTCGACGGTTCGCTCCGGCGGATGCTCGGCGAGGAACGCGCTGTAGTTGATGATGCGCGCGAGATCGTTCGCTTCGATGTAGTGCAGCGCGTAGGCGAGGGCCATGTCGCCGTAGCGATGATGGTGGCCGTACGTTTCGCCGTCGGTGGCGATGTTGACGACTTGCGGATGCTCGCGTGCGTTGCTGAACGCCCACACCAATCGATTGGCGAGGTGTTCGCCGCGCGCGAGAAGGTTCTCGAATGCGACGGCGCGCGAGATCGGGCCGTCGTAGAAGAAGATGTCGATCGTTCGTCCCGACGGCAGCGTGCAGCGATACGGCGTCGTCGGATCGATCCCCCCTGCGGCGCGACCTTGTCCCGGCTCGAGGATCGTGAAGGTGATGCCTTCGTCGACGAGCACCTCGAGCGACTCGAGATCGACCGCGGTCTCCGGCAGCCACATCCCTTCGGGCTTGCGTCCGAATCGCCACTCGAAGTCGCGCACGCCCCATCGCACCTGTGTGCGTTTGTCGCGCGCGTTCGCGAGCGGCATGATCAGATGGTTGTAGACCTGCGCGATCGCGTTGCCGTGTCCGTCGAATCGCGCGCGACTGACGCGATCGGCGTCGATGATCGCGTTGTACGTTTCGGGCGCGTGATCTTCGAGCCACGACAAGAGCGTCGGCCCGACGTTGAAGCTCACCGACGCGTAGTTGTTGACGATGTGGAGGATGCGATCCTTCGCATCGAGGATGCGCGCCGACGCATTCGGCGCGTAGCACTCCGCGGTGATGCGCGCGTTCCAGTCGTGATAGGGATGCGCGGTGTCCTGAGTCTCCACCGCCTCCAGCCACGGGTTCTCGCGCGGGGGCTGGTAGAAGTGGCCGTGAATGGTAACGAAGCGCTTTTCCGACATCGAGGCAATGCTATCAAGTCAGGTAGCGCTCGACCGCGTTCGCGAGCAGGAGCACATCGATCGGCTTCCGAAGGACGTCGCGCACGAGCTCGGACCGCGAGGCGATCGTCTGCGTCGGCAGCTCGGCGTCCGGCGTCGCGGTGATCACGATGACGCTCAGCGGCTGCTCGATCGCCTTCGCCGACGGATCGGATGTGAGCGCGGTGAGCGAGTCGAGAAAGTCGGTGCCGCTCATCTTCGGCATCATCAGATCGAGCACGATCACGGCGTACTGGCGCGTCGAGACACGATGCAGCGCTTCGATGCCGTCGCGCGCGCCGTCGACGTTCAGGTAAGAATGCTGCTTCAGGTACTCCATCAGAAGCCGGCGAATGGTGTCGTCGTCTTCAACCACCAGTACATGAATGTCGGACATGCAGTCTTGACGGAACCAAAGCATAAAATCGGCCAGACGGAGGAGTGATGGCGACGACGGAGAAGATCAACGTGTGGCTGCCGCCCGATCAGGTCGCATGGCTGAAGGCGAAGAAGAAGCCGTCCGAGACCGTTCGCGCGCTGATCACCGAGGCGATGAATATGGAGAAGCTGGCGGCGAGCGTGAAGAAACGGCCTGCGGCTAGCGGGTCGCGGGACAGTAAGACGCCGAAGAAAAAGTAGCGCGAGACCTAACTGTCCCGCTGGCCGCCTCCCGCAAGCCCGTCCCTCACCTTCATCATCTGCGCGACGATGCTCACCGCGATCTCGTACGGGTGATTCGTTCCGAGCTCGAGGCCTACTGGACAGAAAAACGCCTCCTGCATTTCCTTTGGCAGTCCTGCTTCTTCGATGTCGCGCTTGAGCACGACTGCTTTCGAGTGGCTGCCGATGACGCCGAGGTAGGGGAAGGTGCGGGTGCGGAGAATCTCGATCAGGATCGGTTTGTCGGTCGTGTGGCCCATCGTCATCAGGACGACAAACGCGTCGTCGGGGAGCGTCTTCACGATCGACGGCATGTCGCTCGTCAGGATTGGATGCAGCTTCGGCGACTTCTCCAGCTTGTCGATCCACTCCGGACGCGGATCGATGCACGTCACCTTGCAATCGAGATGGATGAGGATCGACGTGAGCGCCTGCGCGATGTGGCCGGCGCCGAAGACCACGATGTTCCAGCGCGGCACGTTGAACGCTTCGAAGTAGAGCTTCACGATGCCGCCGCATGTCATGCCGACGTCTTTGTTGAGATTCCACGACGCGAACTGCGTCTTCTCGGCGATCTCGCCGCGCAGCATCTTCTGCGCTTCGGCGATCGCCTTCGTCTCGACTTTGCCGCCGCCGACGGTGCCGGAGTGCAGGCCGGCGCTCGTGACGATCATCTTCGCGCCGGCGTCCTGGGGCACGCTGCCCATCGTGTCGACGACGGTGACCGTGACGAGCGGCGCGCCGCTCGACATCAACTCGCTCAGTGACTCGAAGAAGGTAGGCATACGTTGAGGAGAACTTGCGTGCGCTGCTCGCGCGCCATCGTCAGCGCGCGCTTGATCATCGCCGGCAGATCGCGCGGCGAGTCGACGCGAATGCCGGTGCCACCGCAGGCGTCGACGACTTTCTCGTACTGCGTCGCGCCTTCGTTCGCGACGATCGTCACGATCGGCAGCTTCCTCTCATGCAACTCGAGCGGCGAGCTCGCGACGTACGCGCGATCGCTGGCGACGACGAGTGCCGTGAGGTCGGGCGAAACGCTCACGGCATCGGCGATCTCGCCTTCGAACCACGACTCGGCGACGCGGCGCGGGATCAGCTGGGGGTCGGCGCCGTCGTCGTTGTAGACGACGACGCGGTCATCGATCGCTTCGCCGATGCAGTACGAGAGGAACTGCTTCGTGATCTCGGGTCGCGCGGCGTCGGCGATCGCGCGCGTCTGCGCGGCCTGCATCACGCGGCGATGTTCCGACGCGAACGCGGCGAAGCGGCCGGCGATGCGGTCGCGATCGGGGCGGCTTTTGTCCAGCGCGGACGTGAGCGCGCGAATGGCGAGCGTCGGATTGCCGGCGAGCGTCGCGGAGTCGCCGATGCGAATCGGGTCGGTGCCGGTGTCGATGACGACATCCGCCAGCTTCACGAACGGCGCGGAGTCGAAGCCGAGGTGCATGGAGTGGCGGGTGGGGAAGTTGAAGAGCTGGCGAGGCTGCTCGACGACCGGAATGGCGTGACGATGCGACAGCTGCACGAGCGACTCAATACTTCCTCGATAACGGCCGGCGACGATGAGCGGACGTTGCGCGGCGTTGACGATGCGGGCGGCGTCGGCGATCGCGTCGTCGGACGGCTGCGTGGCGAACGTCGTTTCGGTTCGCGCGCGCAGCAGATGCGCGCGGATCGCGCGCGAGAACTCGGCGGGATGATCGAGATTCGAATAGTGGCCGGCGCCGGCGATGTCGACGAGCTCCGCGGTCGGGATCGACGCCTGAAGCGACGTCAGATTCGGCTCGGACGGCGTGAACGAGTCTGCCGATCCGCCGATGAGCAGCACCGGCACGTCGATCATCTCGATCATGCGGCGATAGTCGGCGTGCAGCAGCGAGTTGTACGACGCGATGTAGATGTGGTGGCTCTTCGCGCCTTCGATCTGCACGGCGCGCTCGATCACGTCGCGCGGCGCGTCGGGCCCGAACATCTTCGGCACCAGCTCGCGGGCGTTGTCGGCCATCGACATCCGCTCGATCCGCTTCTGCATCCACGCGCTGTTCTGTTCCGCATCGGGGAAGCTCGCCGCGGTGTTCGCGAGCGCGAGCGACTGCACGATGTCGCTGCGCCGCTTGAACACCTCGAGCGCGACGACACCTCCCATCGAGAGGCCGACGAGATGCGCGCGGCGGAAGCCGAGCTTCTCGATGAGCGAGATCGTATCTTTGGCGAAGCCGCCGATCGAGACCGCTTCGCGCACCATCGTGTTCTCGATGTCGAACGCCGAGCGGCCGTGTCCGCGGAGGTCGTACGCGACGATGGTGTAGCGGTCGTCGTCGAGCGCCTCCATCTGGTGGTACCACATGGTGTGATCGGCGCCGACGGCGTGCAGAAACACGACGAGCTCTTTGCCGCGCCCTTTCCTGGCCACGAAAACGCGCGCGCCGGTGGAGAGCTCGATCTGCTGTGACTCCATCGGCGGATTCTACGTCGTAGATACTATGGCGTTCATGAATCGAACGATCTCTGCCGCCGCTGCGCTGTTTGTTGCCGGTCACCTCTGCGCCGACACGCTCGCCGACGTCAAAGCCGCGCTGCGCAATCTGCGCGCGACGACGCCGATTCACGTGGGGTACGAGACGAAGTCGGCGAACGTCGCCAAGGGACGCTTCTTCGATCAGGACGTCTCGACCGGCGCGTCCGTCGAAGCGCGACTCGACGACAACGGCATCACCGTCGTCTATCCGCGCGCGCTGCTCGATCGCGCCGCGGCGCAGCGCGACGCGAAGAAGGATGAGGCGAGGCAGCGCGTCGCCGACATCAGCGCGACGCGCATCGCCGAGATGCTCGACAACGCGCCGGCGCTGGCGTCGATGCTCGAGCGCGTGACCGTGATCGAAGAACGCGCGGGCGCGTTCAATGGACAGCCGGCGCGGCTCCTCGTGTTGAACATCCGTCCGCGCGAGGACACGCGCGTGAAGACAGGGCATGTCGACATCAAGCTCAATCGGCTCTCGCTCTGGATCGGACCCGACGCCGTTCCGCTTTACTCCGAGCAGACGACGAAGTTCACCGCCGGCGTGTTCTTTCTCAAGGCGGAAGGCGAGTCGACCGAGAAGTCGACGTACGCGCATCGCGACGATCGCCTGGTCATCATCCGGCACGAGCACGCCGACACAAGCTCAGGAATGGGACAGTCGTCGCACAACACGGAGACGGAGACGATTACGCTGCGGTGATCACCACCCGTTGCGCGCGCGCAGCGACGTGATGTGTCCGACGTGATGGCGCGAGTGCCACGCGTAGAGCTGCAGCAGCCAGTCGACGTCGACGTCGCCATGCTCCGGATGCCGGAACTTGCGCGCGAAGTCTTCGTCGCGCATCGAGTTCATCAGCATCACCCAACGCGCGTGCAACGACTCGAGCAGATTCAGCGAGACTTCGATCGGCGTATCGCGCGAGTCCGCGAGCTCCGCCCACCGCGCCTCGTCGTACGGCTTGATCGTCGGCCCCTCCTCGGTCAACGCGAGCTTGAGCCGGATGTAGGCGTTGAGGTGGCTGTCCGGAACGTGATGCACGACCTGCCGCACCGTCCACCCGCCCTCCCAATACGACGCGTCGAGCTGCTGATCGCTCAGGTTCGCGACGGCGTCGCGCATGTTGCGCGGCGCGTCCGCGATGATGTTGATCAGGGCGCGACGCTCGTCAGGAGTGAGGGCGGGACGGCGTTCGAATGTTCCGACGGGATAGCGGGGATCAGTGCTGCTCATGCAGCGGATTCTAGTCCGCGCTCGCCGCCGCGTCGTAGTAGCTCTTCACCGCCGCCACGTACGCAACCGCTTCCTGCGTCGCCTTCGGACCGACTTTCGCGACGAGCTCCGGGCCGGCGTTGTACGCGGCGAGCGTCATGTCGATGTCGCCGTGAAAGCGGTCGAGCAGTGTGCGGAGGTACTTCGTCGCGCCGAAGATGTTCTGCTTCGGATCGAACGAGTCCTTCACTCCCAGCGCCCTCGCCGTTCGCGGCTTGAGCTGCATCACTCCCTCGGCACCGATGCGCGAAACGGCATTCGCATCGAAGCGCGACTCGCGAAAGGCCATCGCCGCGACGAGGTTCGGATCGACGCGAAACTGCTTCGCCGCGTCGCTGATGATGCCCGCGAGGTAGTGCGGCACCGGCAGCGGAAAGGCGCTGGCATTCAGCTCCGCGGCATGCGCCATCGGAGTGAGAGACAAAGCGAGCACGGCAGAAACGAAGAGTTTCTTCATCGGTCGTTCTTGTCCTTTCGTTGGGAAGTACGGCTCATAACATCCTCGGGGTCGTAATGCTTTCAAGCCGGGTCCGTTATGATGCGCGACACCGATGAGCTACGCGATTCGCGAATGGCTGAATCTCGCCGTGCGATGGTTCCACGTCTTCGCCGGCATCATGTGGATCGGGCAGACGTATTTCTTCACCTGGCTCGACCATCGCTTCAACGATGAGAAGCAGGTCTTCATGGTCCACAGCGGCGGCTTCTACATCGTCGACAAGCAGAAGACGCCTGAGCTGTTGCCGCAGACTCTGCATTGGTTCAAGTGGGAGGCGGCGCTCACCTGGCTCAGCGGCATCGTACTGTTCGTGCTCGTCTATTACACCGGCGGGCTCATGGTCGACGACAGCGTGCATGCGATGTCGAACATGACCGCGGTCGGACTCAGCGTCGCGATTCTGATCGTCGCGTGGATCGTGTACGACATGATGTGGATCTCGCCGCTGCTCCGATACGAAAAGGCCGGCGTCGTGCTCTCGTACTTGATGCTCGTCGGATGCATCTACGGATTCACGCATCTCTTCAGCGGACGCGCCGCGTATCTGCAGACCGGCGCGATGCTCGGCACGTTCATGGCCGCGAACGTCTGGATGCGCATTCTTCCCGCGCAGCGTCAGCTCATCGCGGCGACGAAGGCGGGACAGCCGGCGGACATGACACTCGCCGAGCGCGCCAAGCATCGCTCGAAGCAGAACACGTTCATGGTCATGCCGGTCGTGCTCATCATGATCAGCAATCACTTCCCGGTTGCGACGTACGGGAACCAATACAACTGGATCGTGCTGTCGGTGCTCGTCCTCGTCGGATGGGCCGTTGCAGCGGTGATCCGCAAACACTGAAGAAATGAAGACATCGCTTTCCGATCAGGAGATCCGAAGTACCGCTGCGCCTCTGGAGGCGTCGCTCGCGAAATTCGTGAAGCGCTTTCCCGGCGAGAGCGGCGCGCGCCAGCCGGTGCACACGGTGTACGGCGGCGCCCAGCTCTTCAAGTCCAACACCACCCAGCGCCTCGGCGAGCTCGCGTTGCGCGCGCTCGAGCAGAACGCGCCCGACGCGGCGACGCTCGCGGAAGCGATTGGACTCGATCCCGCGCACGCCGACGTCGTCTATGCGCGCGTCGTCGAGAAGTTGAAGCGCGAGCCGGTCGAAGACTTCCGCATCGACTTCGAGGACGGCTACGGCAATCGTCCCGACGACGAAGAAGACAAAGACGCGGAGCTTCGCGCGCGCGAGCTCGCGACGGGAGTGAAGAACGGAACGGTCTCGCCGTTCACCGGCATCCGCATCAAGACGTTCTCGCAGGAACTGATGCGACGCGGCATCCGCACGCTCGACATCTTCGTGACCTCGCTTCTCGACGCCCTCGGCGAGCTTCCGCCGTGGTTCGTGATCACGCAGCCCAAGATCCAGCTGCCGGAGCAGGTGACGTTGCTCATCGATCTCTTCGAGCGCCTCGAGCAGAAGCTCGGTCTCGCCGAAGGCTCGCTGAAGATGGAGTTCATGATCGAGACGACGCAGTCGATCCTGAACGAGCGCGGCGGATCGAACCTCCCGCTGTTCCTCGAAGCGGCGCGCGGCCGATGCGTCGCCGCGCACTTTGGAACGTACGACTACACGGCGAGCTGCAACATCACCGCTGCGCATCAGCGCATGGATCATCCGAGTTGCGACTTCGCACGGCAGATGATGCAGGTCGCGTACTCCGGCACCGGCATCTGGCTCTCCGACGGCGCGACGAACGTGATGCCGATCGGCGATCGCGCCACGGTGCATCGCGCGTGGCGGCTGCACGTCGATCACATCCGCCACTCGCTCATCAACGGCTACTACCAGGGCTGGGATCTCAATCCCGCGCAGCTTCCGACGCGTTACGCGGCGGTGTACTCGTTCTTCATCGAGAACCTTCCCGCGGCGACGGAGCGGCTCAGCAACTTCATTCAGAAAGCGGGGCAGGCCACGCTCGTCGGCGACGTGTTCGACGACGCCGCGACGGGACAAGGCTTGCTCAACTACTTCCTGCGCGCGCTCAACTGCGGCGCGATCACGGAAGAGGAAGCGCTGATGACCGGACTCACGCTCGACGAATTGCGCAGCCGCTCGTTCGTGAAGATCCTGCAGGGCCGCCGCGCTAATGCGGCGCCGGCGGCGGCAGGATGATCGGCAGCGTCGCGACGGCGATCGCGACGAGTCCCGCGAACACGAGCGCGATGAACGTGAACCACGACTGCGACACCGACTCGAGCTCGGCGATGTTCGGATCGGTGCGCAGGTAGCGCACGCCGATCTTCTGTCCGACGACGTAAGGATTCGGCCGCTCGCCGCGCGCGGACGTGAACTGCATCGGAGCGCCGCCGTCGATCACTTTGAATTTCACGATCGGCATCTCGAACGACTTGCGCGCCACGTCCCCCGAGAAACTCTCCGTCTTGAACGCCACGATCGTTCCTTCGGTGGTCACGCCTTCCGCGTTCCAGCGCTGGCGCTGCTTCCACACGAGGATCGCCGCGCGGAGCATGTAGAGACCTGCGATCGCGAACGCGAGCGAGAAGCCGATGCGCCCGAGGAGGATGCCCATGTTTTTTAGCTTCCGCGGTAGGTCGAGTAACCGAACGGACTGACGAGCAGCGGCACGTGATAGTGCTGCTCGGCGTCGCTCACTTCGAAGGCGATCGACACTTCGGGGAAGAACGTGTTGCCTTCGCCGAAGTACGCGCCGGTGCCGAAGGTGAGTCGAAAGAGGCCGGTCGTCAGCGGCCCTTCGAGCAGCGTGCGGCAGCGGCCGTCGGCGTCGGTCTCGCCGCGTCCCGACAGAATCCAGTAGTTGCCGTCGTGCTTCTCGAGCGTGACGGTGACGCCGGCCGCGGGACGGCCGCGCGATGTGTCGAGGATGTGAGTCGTGATTCCGCTCATGACACCAGCTTCAGCAATCGCAATCGCGTGATCTTCCGCTGCTCGTCCGCCGCAACGCGCAACTCCGTCTTCGGATCATTCACGAGACGCTCGCGTGCGATCGCCAGCATCTCATCCGCCGACTTGCCGGTCGCGCAGACGATGTAGATGTAGCCGAAGTGATCTTCGTATTTCTGATTCACGTCCGCCAAAGCCGCAAGCGTGTCGGCGTTCGCGCGCGCGGCGCCGGACTGTTCTTCCGACGCCCACTTCGCCTCGACTTTTCGCTCGCCGATGCGGGGATGCGCGGCGAACGCTTCGAGCCAGTCGCGCTCCGTCAGCGAGCTCCACACTTCGTCCGCGGTCGCGAGGACGTCGCGATACGGACGCGCTTCGAGCATGCGGCGCATCCACTCGTGCGAGCCGCAGCAGGTGAGCAGCTCGCGCTGCGCGACGTCGTCGGTGCGTGTGTTGAGATGGCGCGTCGCGGCGATGCCGCGTCCGTGCTCCGTCGCGCGTCCCCACACGCGCATGCGGCTCACGCCGCCGTCGGGATAAACGTTGAGCCGCAGATGCGTCGCTGGCGCCTGCACGTTCAGCTCATCGACGAAGAGATGACGCGTGTGCGCCTGCAGCTTCGTGCGCGGCAGAATCTCGTGCCATTCGCGTCCGTCGGGCGACGCATCGATCGACGCGGTGTCGGGATAGTTGCCTTTGAAGTGATTCGTGTCGATCTCGATGCGGCGAGGAATGCCTTCGGCGGTCAGCTTGACGATCACCCAGTCGTGTCCCGGTCCGCGTCGCCGACGTGTTTCCCATCCGTCGCTCATGTTGTGCGCGCGGCCGGGCATGATCAGGTTGTGCTTCGGGCCGAAGAACATGTCGCTGCACGTCAGCACTTCGCCGCCGTTCTCGACGGCGACGAGATCGACTTCGTTCGCCAGTCCGCCGGCGCGATGCCAGTCGGGAACGATCTCGCCGTGCACGCGCAGCCGCGCTACGCCGCCGTCTGGATAGATGTGGAATCGCAGATGCGTGAATGCAAAGTGCGAGTCGACGTCGAAGTGATTCTGCGAGTCGCCCTTGAGTGGCGATTTCGGCAGGATCTCGATCCACTGCGCGTTGCGCAGCGCGTCGACGTCGCTCTCCGGATTCATTGCACACGCTTCGATCGAACAGTGATCGGGATAGTTGCCGCGGAAGTAGCTCGTGTCGACGATCACGCCCTTCACGACGCCCGGGGCGCCGAGGCGGAGGATGGCGAAGTCGTGTCCGGGAGTGCGCTTGCGGCGGCTCTCCCAACCGTCCATCCATTTGCCGCGGTCGGTGTACTCGTGCTCTTTCCACACCGGCGTGTGCGGCTTCAGCAGGTTCTCTTTTTCCGCGAAGAAGTCGTCGGTCGCGTAGAGCACCGAGCCGCCGAGTCTTTCGGAAGCGAGATCGATCAGATCGCGAAAGTCAGCCATTTTCCGATTGGGTCTCCGATGTGCGCGCCATCGTCCCACACCTTTTGGCCGCGCACGAACGTCGCGCGCACTTTGCCGCGCAACGTCGCGCCTTCGTACGGCGTCACCTTGTGGCGGTGCTCGACGATGTGCGGTTCGATCGTGAATGTCGCGCGGGGATCGAACGCGATGATGTCGGCGTCGTAGCCCGCTTTCAGTTTTCCCTTTCGTGCATCGAGTCGCGCGATCGATGCGGGACCTTCGCTCATCAGCCGCGACACTTCTTCGAGCGAAATGCCGCGGCGTTGCGCTTCGGTCCAGACGATCGAGAGGCTGAATTGCAGCGACGAGATGCCGCCCCACGCGTGCTCGACGTCGCCCTCGCGGAGTTTCTTCAGCTCGGGCGTGCAAGGCGAGTGATCGCTGACGATGCCGGCGATCGCGCCGGCGTCGATGCCGCGCCAGAGCTCTTCGCGATTCGCATGCTCGCGGATCGGTGGCGCGCATTTGTACTGCGGCGCGGCGTCGGGGATGCGTTCGGATTCGAAGTAGAGATAGTGCGGCGTCGTCTCCGCGGTGACGTGTTTGCCGACGATCGGGATCGCGTTTGACGACGAGAGATGAACGATGTGCGCCGGCGTTTCGATCGAGTTCGCGAGTCGCGCGACGAGCGCGATCGCTTCGTCTTCCATTTCGTGGGGGCGGGATTCGAGGTAGGCCTGATAGGAAGTGGAGGACAGGCGCCCCGCCTGTCCGGACAGGCGAGGGCGCCTGTCCTCCACTGGAACCTCCGCGTGCACGAGCAGCGGCGCACTCGATCCCCGCATCGCGCGCAGCGCGTCTTCGAGTCCGCGCGCATCGAGATGCCGAAACTCCGGCACGCCGGAGTCGATCAAGAAGCATTTGAATCCGAGGGCACCGTGCCGAAGCATGTCGCGCAACTCGCCCGCGTTGCCGGGCACTGCGCCGCCCCACAATCCCACATCGACCCGGCACTTCCCGCTCATCGCCTCGGCCTTCGTCATCAGCGCGGCGACACTCGTCGTCGGCGGGATCGAGTTGAGCGGCATGTCGACGATCGTCGTTACGCCGCCGGCAGCCGCGGCGCGCGTTGCGGTGTCGAATCCTTCCCACTCCGTCCGCCCCGGCTCGTTGACGTGCACGTGCGAGTCGACGACGCCGGGCATGAGCACGAGATCGCCGTAGTCGATGACGCTCGCATCAACATCGTCGTAATCGCCGATGCGCGCGATGCGCTCGCCGTCGATGTGAATCGATGCGGCGCCGCGGCCGAGAACGTTGCGCGAGCGGAGAATCACTCCGCGGATGCTACAACGCTAGAATGCCCTGCGGATGCCACTCGTCTCGGTCGTGATGTCGACATACAACCGGAGTGACGTACTGCGCCTCGCAGTATCGACGGTTCTCGCGCAATCGACCTCCGACTGGGAGCTGATCGTCGTCGGCGACGCGTGCACGGACGACACCGCGAACGTCGTCGCGTCGTTCGGCGACGAGCGGATCCGCTTCGTGAATCGAAGCGAGAACTTCGGCGAGCAGTCGGGACCGAACAACGACGGCGTCGCGCTCGCGCGCGGGCGATTCGTCGCGTTCCTCAATCACGATGATCTCTGGCTGCCGCACCATCTCGAGACGTGCATCGATGCGATCGAGAAGAGCGGCGCCGATCTGGTGTTCACCGAGCCGCTGCTCGCGAACAGCAATGGGACGACGACAGTGAACGGAGCGAGCGCGTTCGGTGAGTACGCGCCCGAGATCTTCGCGCCGGCCTCGACGTGGTTGTTTCGCCGCGAGCTCGCGACGCAGGTCGGACCGTGGCGCGCCGCGCAGGAATGCTTCGCGGTGCCGTCGCAGGATTGGCTGTATCGCGCGTGGCGCAGCGGCAAGAAGATGGTCGCGGTTTCAAAGGTGACGCTGATCGTGATCGCATCGGGGATGCGCTCGAATTCGTACGCGTCGCGCGATGAAGAACATCAACACTGGCTGCGCCGCATGCGCGAGGAACCCGATCTCATCGAGAAAGAGATGACGTCGATCGCTGCGCGCATGGCGGCGGAGAACGTCGGCATTTCCGTTTCGCGCCATCTCTCGCGCGCCGCGAAGAATGCCTTTCGCCGTTTCTTCAAACTGATCGGCGTGCATTCGCACGCGGCGCGCAACGCGGTCTTGTTCCGACGCCGCGGTGGCGCGATGGCGCACATCCGTAAGGTGCGAGGTCTGGCGTCGTGAAGGAGTGGCGCATCGACGGCGCGACCCGCGATCGGCAGAGCATCACCGCCGACTGGAAGCGCAAGTCCTTGCGTCTCATCGAAGGCGTGAGCGTTCACGAGATCGCGAACGTGCCGAAGATCGACGGCCATCTCGTCGAAGTGTTTCGCCGGTCGTGGTTCGGCGACGACGCGCGCGTCGAGCAGGTCTTCCAGGTCGTTCTCAATCCCGGCCGCGTCTCGGCGTGGCACGCGCACGAGTCGACGACGGATCGGCTGTTCGTGAGCGCCGGCACTGCGCGTGTCGTCCTCTTCGACAATCGCGAAGACTCGCCGACGCGCGGCGAGATCAACGAGTTTCGATTCGGCCTGTTGCGCCCCGCGGCGATCGTCGTTCCGCCGCGCGTCTGGCACGGCATTCAATGCGTGTCGATGGAGCCGGCGACGATCCTGAACCTCGTCGACAAAGCGTACGACTACGAGAATCCCGACCACTGGCGCGTTCCGCCCGATTCGCCGGCGATTCCGTTCCGCTTCTGACGCGTTACGTCGTCACGAGCTCGCCCTTGCGCGCGTACTCCGTCATCCGCAGCAGGATCTCTTCGCCCGTCGCGGGTGCGTTGATCTTGCGGCCGCCGAGGGCGTTCTTGATGGCCATGAAGACGGAGATGGCGAGGAGGAGCGGCGGCTCGCCGACCGCTTTGCTCGAGCGGATGTTCAGCGGATTCTCGACGTCGATCCAGTCGACGTTGAAGACCTCAGGGACGTCGCCGATGTTCGGGATCTTGTACGTCGTCGGCGAGTGCGAGAGGAGATTGCCTTTCGCATCCCAGCGCAATTCTTCGTTGGTCAGCCAGCCCATGCCCTGAATGAATCCGCCGGTGATCTGGCCGCGATCGATGCCGGGATTGATCGGCTTGCCGATGTCCATCAACAGATCGCTGCGCAGCACTTTCATGTGGCCGGTGAAGCGATCGATCGACACTTCCGAGATCGCCACGCCTTTCGTGTAGTAGAGGAACGGCGTGCCGGTGCCTTTCTCCGGATTCCAGTCGATGCCTTGCGTCGCGTAAAACCCACGCTCGCCGAGCGAGACGCGGCGGGTGTAGGCGAGATGGAGAAGGTCCTTCCAGAGGATGCGGAGATCGGGGCGGCGGTTGTCGTAGATCAACCCGTCTTCGAAGACGATGTTGCCGATCGACGACTCGATGTCGCCGACGCGGCGGCCGATTTCCGCGGCCGCGACTTCGGTGAGGCGCGCGCGAATTTTTCTGCACGCATCCGCGGCGGCGCTGCCGTTGAGATCCGCTCCGCTCGATGCCGCGGTTGCCGACGTGTTGTTGTTCTTCTCCGTCGACGTCGCCATCACGATCACGAGATCGGGATCGATCGAGAACTCGTCGGCGACGATTTGTTTGATCTTCGTGTTGACGCCCTGTCCCATCTCCGTCGCGCCGGTCGAGACCTGGATCGAGCCGTCGAGGTAGATGTTGACGAGCGCGTTCCCCTGGTTGAGGAACTTCGTGTTGAACGAGATGCCGAACTTCACGGCGGTGCAGGCGATGCCGCGCAACTCCGTCTTCGACTTCGCATTGAAGTCGCGCACCGCTTCGACGCGCTTGCGGTAATCGGCTCGTTGTTCGAGCTCGTCGAAGAGTCGCGGCAGCGTGTTGTTGTCGACGATCTCGCCGTATGGCGTCACGTTCTTCTCGCCGATGCCGTAGACGTTGCGGCGGCGGACGTCGAAGGCGTCGATACCGAGGAAGGCGGCGATCTCTTCGAGGATGTTCTCGATGGTGATCGCGCCCTGCGGTCCGCCGAATCCGCGGAACGCCGTGTTCGGCGGATAGTTCGTGCGGCAGACGATGCCGGTGATGTCGGCGTTCGGGATCCAGTACGCGTTGTCGACGTGCGTCATCGCGCGCGCCATGACGGCGGTGGACAAATCGGCGTACGCGCCGCCGTCCGAGTAGATGTCGACCTTCATGCCGGTGATGACGCCGTCGCGCGTGAAGCCGACTTTGTAGTCGTTCTGGAACGGATGGCGTCCGCCGGTGACGCACATGTCGTCGTCTTTGTTGTAGACGAGGCGCGCGGGGCGCTTCGTCTTCAGCGCAACGAGCGATGCCATCGCGCCGGGATGCGTGGCCTGGCATTCCTTGCCGCCGAACGCGCCGCCCATCCGCTTCGTGACGACCGTGACCTGATTGATGTTGAGGCCGAGCAGATGCGCGATGACGTCCTGCACTTCGCTCGGGTTCTGCGTCGACGAGTGAACGGTGAGCGTGTCGTATTCGCCGGGAATCGCGATCGCGGCCTGCGACTCGAGGTAGAAATGATCCTGCCCGCCGTTGATCCACGTCCCTTCGATCACGTGATCCGACTCGGCGATGGCGCGTTCGGCGTCACCGCGGCGGATGTGGCGCGTCGGCCCGATGAAGTCGCGCTTTTTCTTCGCGTCGTCGATCGTGAAGACCGGCTCGAGCTCTTCGATGTCGATCTCGATCGCTTTCTTCGCCGCTTTGATCGCCTCGCGCGTCTCCGCGGCGATCACGACGATCGGCTGTCCGATGAACGTGACCTTGTCTTCGGCGAGCAGGATCTCGTCGCTGATGATCGCGCCGAAGAGATTCGCGTGCAGATCGCGATGGGTGAAGAGGGCGACGACGCCGTCGACTTCGCGCGCGCGATCGAGGTTGAGCGATCGGATGTTGCCGTGCGCGACGCCGGACCAGAAGAAGTCGACGAGGACTTCGCTCTTGAGCGGCGGCATGTCGTCGATGTAGATCGACTCGCCGGTGACGTGACCGCGCGCCGAATCGTGCGGGATGTTGCGGCCGACGGTGTTCATGAGGCCAGTTCGTCGTAATAGAACTTACAAAGGATGTTCTCTGCAAGCTGCAGGCGATAGTCGCGCGATCCGCGGACGTCGCTGATCGGCGCCACTTCGCCGCGCGCGATGCGGCCGGCTTCTTCGAACGTGTCGCTGGCGATCGACTTGCCGGCGAGATACGACTCGGTCTTCGGCAGTCGCATCACGACGGGAGCGACGCCGCCGTACGCGATCGTCGCCTCTTCGATGTGCGAGTTGCTCACGCGCAATCGGATCGCGGCGGTGAATGCGGAGATGTCGAGGTCGCGGCGGCGCGAGACTTTGTAGAGACGAAGGGTGTCGCTCACGATCGGCACGCGCACGCGCGTGATGATCTCGTGCGGCTGCAGGTCGAACTGCTTGTAGCCGCGATAGAAGTCGGTGATCGCGACGGTGCGCGTGCCGTCGACGCTCGCCAGTTCCAGCGTCGCGCCGGAGACGAAGAGATACGGCAGCGTGTCGCCGATCGGCGAGCCGTTGGCGATGTTGCCCACGAGCGTGCCCGCGTTTTTGATCTGTGCCGAGCCGAAGATGTTGAGGATGCGGTGCAGCTCCGGGATGCGGTCGCGTGTGAAGTTCTCGAACTGCGTCAGCGTCACGTTCGCGCCGGCGACGATGGCGCCGTCTTCTTCGCGAAGGTCATTCAGTTCGCGCAGTTTCGAGAGCGACATCATCGTCGCCGCCGCGTACGAACGCTTGTTGATCCAGACGCCGACGTCGGTCGCGCCCTGCACGATCGTCGGCTTGAACTTGCGTTTGAACGACAGCGCTTCGTCGAGCGTCGCCGGCGCGAAGAACGTGCGGTCGCCGACCTCGATGTAGACGTGCTCGTCGTCGCCGATCGTCTCCGGATACAGCTCGCGCATCCGCTTCATCGACGATCCGTCGACCGCGCACGCCGCTTTGATGATCGGCTCGTAGCCGGTGCAGCGACAGAGGTTGCCGACGAGTCCCTGCCGCGCGCACGGTTCGTCGACGGTGTCGCGCGTTTCGAAGAGTCCCGTCATCGCGACGACGAAGCCGGGCGTGCAGTAACCGCACTGCGCACCGTGGCAGGCGACCATCGCCTCCTGCACGGCGTTCATCTTCAGGCCTTCGACGGTGACGATGCTCGCGCCGTCGAGCTGGAACATCGAGAGGATGCACGAGTTGATCGGAACAAACTCGACAACTGAATTCGTCGCCGGCGCGCTGGCCGGCGACGATTTTCTCATCAACACGCTGCATGCGCCGCAGTCGCCTTCTTCGCAGACGATCTTCGTGCCGGTAGCGCCGAAGTCGTAGCGGAGATAATTCGAGAGCGTCGCGAATGCGTCGCGTCCGCGGACGTCGTGTTGTCGTCCGTTGATGAGAAGGCGGATGTGATCGCGCATATCGGCCAGCGGCTAGCGGGAGGCCGGGCCCGCAGGCCGCGACCCGCTAGCCTGCGTACTACGGTGCTACCAATCCCCCGTACGTGTCCGGACGCCGGTCGCGGAAGAACTGCCACGTGTGGCGCACTTCGCGGATCTTGTCGAGATCGCATTCGGCGGTCACGAGCGCGTCTTCGTCGCGTTTCGCCATCGCCAGGAACTGGCCGCGCGGATCGACGAAGTAGCTCTGTCCGTAGAACTCGCCGATGTTCCACGGCGCTTCGAATCCGACGCGATTGATCGCGCCGACGAAGTATCCGTTCGCGACGGCGTGTGCCGGCTGCTCGAGCTTCCACAGATACTCGGAGAGTCCCGCGACCGTCGCCGACGGATTCATCACGATCTCTGCGCCGTTCAATCCGAGCTCGCGCGCGCCTTCGGGGAAGTGGCGGTCGTAGCAGATGTAGACGCCGACTTTCGCGTAGCGCGTGTCGAACACCGGATAGCCCATGTTGCCGGGACGGAAGTAGTACTTCTCCCAGAAGCCGGGCGCGGTGTGCGGGATGTGGTTCTTGCGGTATTTGCCGAGGTAGGAGCCGTCGGCGTCGATGACGGCGGCGGTGTTGTAGTAGACGCCGGGACCTTCCTCTTCATAGAGAGGAACGACGATGACCATGTTGTACTTCGCCGCGTACTCCTGCATCAGCTTCGTGGTCGGTCCATCGGGAATGCGCTCGACGGAGTCGTACCAGCGCGGATTCTGTTCGGCGCAGAAGTACGGACCGGTGAAGATTTCCTGCATGCAGAGGATCTGCACGCCTTCCTGCCCGGCCTGATCGATGAACTTCAGCGTGCGCTCGATTTGCGCGTCGCGAATGGTTTCGATCTTCTCTTCGGTCGACGCCGCGAGTGACGTTTGAATCAAGCCGCATTTCACGATTCGGGACATGGAGCCTCCGTGGGACGAAAGTGAGCGGGAAGCTTACCGCACATTTCGCGAGGTAGGGCAGGGCTCGCCCCGAGCACTCCTTGAATGATGACGACGTTTCGCGCGCTGCCGGTGCCCGAGGGTGATGCGTTCCTGCTGCAGTGTGCGTCAGGCAACTATCTCGTCGACGGAGGACGACGGCGACGCGGGACGCAGACGCTTCCTTCGATGCTCCTCGAGCACGGCGTCTCTTCGCTCGATGCGGCGATCGTCACGCACACCGACCGCGATCATGTCGACGGGATCGAGGATCTTCTGCGTGATGAGTTCGGGGTGCGCGAGTACTGGGTCCCGATCGAATGGCTCGATACGGCGCACACGGCGGCCTTGTTTAAAGGCGGATGGCGGGAGTGGCTCGAGCACGCTCGTGAACTTCTCCGCCACCGCGACATGACTGTGATGGACGACGCTCCTCGGACTCGCGAGCGCGTTACCACGCGCCGTTCGCTCGCGCACGGCGGCGATCGCCTCCTCGAATTCGCCGCCGCGCTCGCGGCCTACTGCACGCACGATCGCCGCTTCACGATGATGCGCGGCGATCGCGATGTTTACCATTCGTGGCTGCCGAACGGGTTGGCGATCGCGCGCGCGATGCGGATCATCGGCGCGGCGAGCATCGGTCTCTCGCACGCGCCGTGCGTGCGCTTCTTCGAGTATCACAACGCGCGCGTCGATCATCGCGTCGCCGATCATCCTTTCGTTTGTGTAAACGGCGACGAAGCGATGGCGCCGCTCAATCTGCCGCGGGATGCGCGCGATCAAGTCGCGTTGATGCTGCGAAGCGTTTCGCTGACGCGCTCAAATCGCGAGTCGCGCGTCTTTCAGTATCAGCGCGATGCCGCCGTCCTCTTCTGCGCTGATTCCAATCTCTCCTTCCTCGGCAAACGAAATCAGATCGAGCTCGCGCCGCCGGCGATCGTCACCGTGCCGCATCATGGCGCGTTCGCCAACGCATGCGCGTACGAACGCGTCGCGGGAAGCGACCTCACGTGGGTGCGATCGGATCGTCCGAAGAGCCGCAATCGTCCGTGCCCGCAGTACGTCGCGCTCTCGCCGAAGTACTGCACGGCGTGCGGCGATCAACCGCAGTCAGTCGAGTTGCGATACGTAGGGCGTCGCTGGATCACACAGAACGCGCAATGCACCTGCGTCAGCGCGGCGAATTGAAGTGCCCGCGCTTGAGGAACGATCCGCGTCCCGGCTTTGCGACGTACTTCCCATCCTCGATCACGACGTCGCCGCGCGACAGCACCGTCTTCGTCACGCCCTTCACCTTCATCCCTTCGTAGCAGGAGTAGTCGACGTTCATGTGGTGCGTCTTCGCGCTGATCGTCATCTCTTCGTTCGGATCGAAGATGACGATGTCGGCGTCCGAGCCGACGGCGATCGTTCCCTTGCGCGGGAAGAGTCCGAAGATCTTCGCCGCGGACGTCGACGTGATCTCGACGAAGCGATTGAGTGAGATTCGTCCCTGCGCGACGCCGCCGTTGTAGACGAGGCTCATGCGGTTCTCGACGCCCGGTCCGCCATTCGGGATTTTCGAGAAGTCGTTGATCCCGAGCTCCTTCTGATCCTTGAAGCAGAACGGACAGTGATCGGTCGCCACGACCTGCAGGTCGTTGAACTGCAGTCCGCGCCAGAGCTTGTCCTGATTCCACTTCTCGCGCAGCGCCGGCGTCATCACGAATTTCGCGCCTTCGAATCCCGGCTGTTCGTACGCGCTGTAGTCGAGGAAGAGATATTGCGGACACGTCTCCGCGTACGCGGGGAGTCCCATGTCGCGCGCGCGCGTCACTTCCTGCAGCGCGTCGTCGCACGAGAGGTGGACGATGTACACCGGCGCGTGCGCCATCTCGGCGATGGCGATGGCGCGATGCACGCCTTCCGCTTCCGCGCGCGTCGGCCTCGTCAGCGCGTGATACTTCGGCGCCGTTTTCCCCTCGGCCAGCGCGCGTTTGACCATGACGTCGATGACGACGCCGTTCTCCGCATGCATGCAAACGAGTCCGCCGTTTTCGCCGGCCATCTCCATCGTCTTGAAGATCGTGCCGTCGTCGATGAGGAAGACGCCGGGATAAGCCATGAACAGCTTGAAGCTCGACACTCCCTGATCGATGACCGACTTCATCTCCGCGATGCGGTTGTCGGGCAGATCGGTGCAGATGAGGTGGAAGCCGTAGTCGATCGAGGTGTTGCCGTCCGCCTTCGCGTGCCACGCGTCGAGCGCTTCGTTGAGCGCCTGACCTTTGTATTGCACGGCGAAGTCGATGATCGTCGTCGTGCCGCCGTACGCCGCCGCGATGGTGCCGGTCTCGAACGTGTCCGACGCCGAGGTGCCGCCGAACGGCAGCTCCATGTGCGTGTGCGGATCGATGCCGCCGGGGATGACGAGGCGACCTTTCGCGTCGATGATCTTGTCGGCGTCGACACCGTCGAGCGACTTCGCGATCATCGCGACTTTGCCGTCTTCGATGAGGAGATCGGCGTCGTAGTCGTCGACAGCGGTGACAATGCGGCCGTTCTTGATGATTGTTCGCATGAGGGCGGATTCTAGATCAAGCGACGGCGCGCAGCGCCCGCGCTACGCGCCAGAAACGAATCCCCTGGATCAAATACAGCACCGCGAGCACGGCGATCATCACCGGCAGGACGTTGATGATGTCGCGGCGCAGCATCGCGGCGAGCATGATCATCAGCGCGAGGATGAACCAATTCATCAGGCCCATGACCGTCGCCGACGACGAAGCGGGGTCGCGGCGAATGACTCCGTGCATCAGCGGCGTGTAGTGAATGAGGCCGCCGAGGGCTCTCTCGCGGAAGGCGATGGTGTCGGAGTCGAGGCGCTCGAAGACGAGCGGCGCGCCGGCTGCGGTCGCGGATCCTTTTTGCAGGTGCTCGAGCGGAACGTCGTCCAGCGAAGTTCGGCGTTCGACGCGACTGATGAAGATCGGCAAACCGATCGTGAAGTAGAAGCGATTCCACTTCGCCGACAGGAACATCTCGGCGATCGCGATGGCGGCGACGATGACGAGCGCGGCGACGATCACGCCGATAGATTAATGCTTGACGGCGCGCTGGCGCACTTGCGCCGATGCCACGGTCACGAAGACCGGCGCGAGCTCAGACGGTGCGAGCGACGAGGCAGCAACTGTCGACTCATTGCCATACATGTCGGTCTTCGTCACCGTTCGTCCCGATAATGCGGACGGCACGCCGCTCCACAACACGTACACATCATTCGCGCCGACGCGAAATTGATATTGACCGTTCGCGATTCGCGACGCCGACGTGAATCCGCCGAGCTTTGCCTCGAGCAGTTTGTTGACGTAGTACGGCAGGAGAACCGTTCCGTCCTGATCGAGGAACGACGCGGCGTCGGAGAAGAACTTCTCCGCGCCTGCCGCGAGTCCCGCGGTGCAGAAGCGCACGTACCACGCGCCCGCCTCCGCTTCCGGCAATCCGACGAACAGACCGTGATTGCCGACGATCGCGCCGAACTCGGTCACCCACACCGGCTTCGTGCTGCCGAGGAGCTCGCGGGCGCGGCGGATTTGCTCTTCGAAGTTCTCGATGCTGCCGTGACCCTCGGACTTGCCGTCGTTGTAATGCACGGCGATGACGTCGATGCTCGTCGCGCCTCCGGCCGCGGCGTAGTCGCGCCAGAACGTGACGCCGCCGGGCGGATTTGCGAGCTTCTCGAGCCATAGCGGGATGCCGGCGCCGCCGTTGATCACTTTGCACGACGGACACGCTGAGTGAATCGTGTTCGCGCTGATGCTCATCAGCCGCACGAACGCGGAAACGTCGAAGCGATAGTTGCCGCAGTGATCGCCTTCGGGCTCGTTGTGAATCTGCCAGTAGCGGATCGGCGTCGTGAGTCCGGGCATGTCGTCGATGCCATCGCCGTCGTAGCGCTCGACGACTTTGCCGAGGAAGGCGGTGTACGCCGTCTCGTCTTTGTAGCGATCCATGCGCTGATCGAACGTGAGGTAGTAAAAGTCCTCGGTGAGGAGACGCTGGCACTGCTCGTCGGTCGTCGGCGCGTAGCCGGCTGCTTTCAACTCCCAACCGGCGAACGGCGCGACGGTGCCGACGTAACGTCCGCCGACAGACTGCGAATCCTGCACGAGTGCGTCGATGAGGTCGAACTTGTACGTGCCGCGCGACACTTCGATCATTCCCCACGGGATGTTCTGCACGTCGCGATACCAGCGCACACCGCCCTGCGCGAGCGGCGTGATGTACGTCGTCGTCCGCATTTGTAACTGCTGCGTTGTCTGCGTCAGTTGCGATGCGTTCGCGTAAAAAGCCGCCGGACCGTTCGTGCGGATGAACTGCGAGCCGCCGCCGATGACGGTTGTCGACAACGCGCCGAGCGCGTTGAAGTGCGCGTGATCGGCGTCGACGGCAGTAGTCGTGCGCACCCACGACGCGACGCGCGCGGCTTCGGTCGAATCCATCCCGAAGAGCAGGACGGCCAGCAAGATCGTCGGCATGAGTGTGTGACGATTCTATCGATTGATCGTCCCCAACTTCGAGCGCGGCTCGATGCGGCCGTTCGGATAGACGAACAACACGAGCGATTGGGCGGGCGTGAGTTTCTCGTCCGAGGTCCAACGCTTGTCGCCGAGCCGCACTTCGACCAGATCGCCGGGACGCAGCGAGGTCGTGCGACTGACGCCGTTCTCGATCGCGCCGAGGTCGATCTGTTCACGCGGAGTCGCGAGGGTAACGTTTGGCAGTGCGGCGCCCGACGCGTTGATGATCGTGACGCGCGCGGGGTAGTTGCCCGCCCAGTGGGCGACGCCGAGGACGCCGAGAAAGGCGAAGGCGATGAAGTAGATCCAGCGACGGCGGATCACGATGCGCGGTCTTTGTCATCCCGCGACGCTTTGCGTCGCGGGATCCCCTCCGAAGGATCGCTACCGTACCAATTCGCGGCCAAGTCGGTCCAATCAGGATTCATCGCGTTGACCAACGCGTCCTTCTTCGCGCGAGGCCACTTTTTTACTTGCTTCTCACGCGCGATCAGTTGGTCGACGTACTCATAGATCTCGTAGTAGACCAAGTAGTGACAGTTGTACGTCTTTGTGAAACCGCGAAACGTTCCGTTCTTGTGTTCCCACACTCGGCGCTCCAGCGAGTTCGTCATGCCGGTGTACAGCACGTTCTTCCACGCGTTCGTCATCATGTACAGAAAGTACTGATGAACGGTTGGTCCTCGCATGTGGGCGGGGGATTCCGCGCCGCGAAGCGGCGCGGAATGACAGCGCTAAACGACCGCGTACCCTTCGTGCTCCTCCGTGTATCCGCCGTGGTAATCCGCCGTATCCGGCCGCTTGATCTGCGAGTGCGCCACTACGCGATCTCTCCGGATCCCGCGGAAATCCGACAGCGACGCGAAGCCGCGCTTCTCCATGAACTCGGCCATGCCGTTCGTGAGCGTCTTGATCACGTTCGGGCCGATCGCGGAGTCCAGCATCGCGGCGGTGCACACCTGCACGGTGCCGCAGCCGAGGAGGAAGTAGGCGAGGGCGTGATCGAAGTTCGAGACGCCGCCGATTCCCGAGAACGATCCGTCGGGGAACGCCTTTGTCATCTGCGCCATCTTCGCGAGCGACAGCGGCAGGATGGCTGGGCCGCCGAGGCCGCCGGGCGACACGTAGCCTTCGACATTCATCTCGAAATCGAGCGTCACCGGATCGATGACGGGGAGCGACGGAAACGTATTCGATGACGACACCGCGTCGGCGCCGCCGAGGAAACAGGCCTTCGCTTCTTCGACGATATTCGCAGTTGCAGGCGTCAGCTTCACCCACACCGGAATGTTCGACACTTCCTTCACGGCCTGCGTGACGACGGAGCAGAGCACCTTGTCCTTGCCGACGTTCGAGCCCATGTCGACGCGGTCCATGTGCGGGCACGAGAAGTTCAACTCGATCGCGTCGCAGCCTTCGTCCTGCATCGCCTTCGTCAGCGTCTGCCAGTTGTTGAGCTCTTTGTCGTTGCCGGAGCCGGCCATGATCGAGCCGACGAGCATCTTCGTCGGATGCGCCTTCTTGATGCGCGCAAGCTTGCCGATCCACCAGTCGAGCGGCTTATCCGAGATCAGCTCCCAGTTCCACGAGGCGATGAGCGTCGTGTCCGGACGCTTCGTCATCGACATCCGCACGCCGTTGTTCTCGGCGCGGAGAAACTTCGTCTTCGGCCCTTTCACGTTGACGACGGGATGCAATCCGATCGTCTTCGTCACGACGCCGCCCCAGCCCGCGTCGAACGCACGCATGATGTTCGCGTCCGACTCCGTCGGCGGCGCCGACGCGAGCAAGAACGGATTTTCGAAGCGAATGCCGGTGAAAACGGTCGACAGATCGGCGCTCATGGATCCTCCTATTTGGGAAGCTGCGGATTATATCTAGGTTGCGCGCGTGAAGAGCTGGCGCTGCGAGACCTGATACGCGTGCGAGCGAATGAGCTCGCGCAGCGCGCGCGGGTCTTTGATGCTGTGCAGCGTCGTTGTCGGAAAGACTTTGTCGGATGAGATGAGCGTCACGCTGCCGATGCCGAGGAGGCGTTCGGTGACGCGCTGAAAGAATTCGGTCTCGTCGATGTAGCGAAGGTCGATCTCGGCGAGGCTCTTCGACAGAATGCCGCGCTCGATGAGCACGCGCTGATTCGTGACCGTGTAGACGGTGCTCTTCTGTTTCATCATCGCCAACAGGAAGAAGAGGATCTGAATGACGAAGATGACGAGCGTGACGAGCCAGCCGATGTGATTGATTTTCGACTTCGCTTCGAGATCGGTCGCGTCGCTCGAGAGGAACGCAGCGATGAGCGGAATCGCGATGAGCACGACGATCATCATCACGACATGCCCGATCAACACGATGAGCGACGGCGATCCGCGCCACAACGTCTCTTCATGAGCCGGCGCAGGCGGTGCGGCGGGTGCGGCCATCGCCGGCGATGGCCGCCCGCAATGCGGACACGCCGGAGCGAGCGTCGAGACTTCGCGGCCGCAGTCGGGGCAGTTGACGATCGGCATCGTGCGAATTCTAGACGTTACAATGACCGGACCGCACTTCCAGATCCAAGGAGCCTGAATGTCCGATGACGTGATTCGCCACGACGACGGCCGCGTCGAGTTGAGAGACCACACTTCGATCGAGAGCAGCCGGCTGTACAGCGAAGACCTCGCGCCGGTGCCGGTCGCGAAGCGCAACTGGACGACGTACAACTACGCGGCGCTGTGGATCTCGATGGCGCACTGCATTCCTACGTACATGCTGTCGTCCGGTCTCATCGGCGCCGGCATGAACTGGTGGCAGGCGCTCATCACGATTCTCCTCGGCAACGTCATCGTCCTCATCCCGATCCTTCTCAATTCGCATCCCGGAACGAAGTACGGGATCCCGTTCCCGGTCTTCGCGCGCGCGAGCTACGGAACGTTCGGCTCGAACCTGCCGGCGATCATGCGCGCGCTCGTCGCGTGCGGTTGGTTCGGCATTCAGGCGTGGATCGGCGGACAGGCGCTCTTCACCTTCTTCCACTCATTCATCCCTACGTGGCCCACACTCCTCGGCGGTCCGATCGGCGGACACACGCCGACCGAATGGCTCTGCTTCCTCGTCTTCTGGGGAATGAACATCTACATCATTTATCGCGGCATGGACCTCCTGCGCATGGTCGAGAACTGGGCAGCGCCGTTCGTGCTCGTGATGACGGCGTTTCTGCTTGCGTGGGCCGTGTGGCGCGCGGGCGGACTCGGGTATCTCGTGTCGCATCCCGGCAACCTGCGCACGTGGGCGGAGTTCCGGCCCGTCTTCATCCCGTCGCTCACGGCGATGATCGGCTTCTGGGCGACGCTCTCGCTCAACATGCCCGACTTCACGCGCTTCGGACGCTCACAGCGTGAGCAGGCGGTCGGTCAAGCCGTCGCGCTGCCGTCGACGATGACAGTCTTCGCGGCGATGAGCGTGATCATCACGTCCGCCGCCGTCGTGATCTATCCGAAGTCTCCGATGAGCGATCTGTGGGATCCGGTGAAGCTCGTCGGACACTTCACGCAGGCGTGGGTCGTGGCGATCTCGATGTTCACGGTCGTCGTGGCCACGTTGTCGGTCAACATCGCCGCGAACGTCGTCTCGCCCGCGAACGATTTCGCGAACGCGCTCCCGAAGTACATCTCCTTCCGCACCGGCGGCCTGATCACCGGCATCCTCGGCATCCTGATGATGCCGTGGAAGCTGCTCGCCGATCCGAACCTCTACATCTTCACGTGGCTCGTCGCGTACTCCGGCGGACTCGGATCGATTGCCGGCGTTCTCATCGCCGACTACTGGCTCGTCCGCGACAAAGACCTGCGTCTCGCCGATCTCTATCGCGAAGACGGCGCGTATCGCTACGCCGCCGGCTGGAACTGGCGCGCGGTCGTCGCGACCGCGGCCGGTTGTTTTCTCGCGTGGATCGGGTACTTCGTGCCGGCGTTCAAAGTGCTGTACGACTACGCGTGGTTCGTCGGATTCGGCGTCGCGCTCGTGTTGTATTACCTGTTGATGAAAGTGTCGAAGCCCGAGATCGTGGCGACGGCGGCGGAAGCATGAGACGCCTCATCGGAGTTCTCGCAATCGCATTCGCGCCGCTTGCGCTCGCTCAATCCGCCGATGCCATTCAGAAACGCCTCGAAGCGGAAGCGACGAAGCTGCAGGCTTGGACCGCGGACAAGACGATCGTTGCCGCAGTGGCCGCGCAAAACGCGCAGCATCTGACGATGGCGGAGATCGAGCGCCGCGACAAAGAGTGGATCGCCGGACACGTAGACTCGCTCGTGAAGCAGTCGATCACGGGACCTTGTGCCGATCGCTTGCGCCAACTTGCCTCCGCGTCGCCGGCGTACGGCGAGTCGTTCGTGATGGACAACCAGG
>Ga0207687_10000211_pt1 | contig 39509 bp, 44 predicted proteins | sample KBSM54metaG_FD_184399 | JGI IMG/M metagenome (GOLD analysis project Ga0207687, IMG submission 184399) | Miscanthus rhizosphere microbial communities from Kellogg Biological Station, Michigan, USA - KBS M5-4 metaG (SPAdes) (version 2) | ecosystem: Host-associated > Plants > Roots > Rhizosphere >...
CGAAGGCGGCGCCGACGGTGCCGCGGCCGAGCAGCCCGATCCGAAGCGGTTTGGAGCCCTCCGAAGCCATCTGCTTAGGAGTCCCTCGCGGTCAGGTCCTCGTAGGTCTCGCGGCGGACGACCACGCGCGAGGCGCCGTCGCGGCAGAAGACGACCGGAGGACGAGGCACGCCGTTGTAGTTGTTCGCCATCGCGTAGCCGTAGGCGCCGGTGGCCGGGGTGACGAGGACGTCGCCGACGGCCGGCTCGGCCAGCATCGCGTCGCGGACGATCACGTCGCCGGACTCGCAATGCATGCCGGCGATCGTCACCAGCGTCTCCGCCGGCGCCGCGGCGCGGTCGGCGACCAGCGCCTCGTAGCGGGAGCCGTAGAGCATCGGCCGCAGGTTGTCGGACATGCCGCCGTCGACGGCGACGTAGGTCCGCACCCCCGGGATCTCCTTGACGGTGCCGACGCGGTAGGCGGTGAGGCCGGCGTTGGCGACCAGCGAGCGGCCCGGCTCGACCAGGATCCGCACGCCCTCGCCGAAGACCTCGGCCACCCCGCGCACCTTGACGTCGACGTAGGCGTCGATCGAGGGCGGCTCGTCTTCGGCCGTGTAGGCGACCCCGAGGCCGCCGCCGACGTTGACGACCCGGCACCAGTCGCCGGCCAGCTCGCCGAGCGCCCGGATCGCCAGCGTGTAGGGCTCGAGCTCGAAGATCTGGGAGCCGATGTGGGCGTGCAGCCCGACCAGCTCCAGCTTCTCGGAGGCGAGCACCCGCTCGATCGCCCGCGCCGCCAGCCCGTCCTCGAGCCCGAAGCCGAACTTCGAGTCGAGCTGGCCGGTGGTGATGTAGTCGTGGGTCGAGGGCTTGATCCCGGGCGTGACCCGGATCAGCACCCGCTGCGGTTCGTCGAGCAGCCGCTCGCAGCGCTCGATCTCGTCGAAGGAGTCGAGGATCAGGTGGCGGATCCCGGCGCGGGCGGCGAAGAGGATCTCCTCGTCGGACTTGTTGTTGCCGTGCATGTGGATGCGGTCGGGGTCGAAGCCGGCCTTCAGCGCCATGTGCAGCTCGCCTCCGGAGGCGACGTCGACCGACAGCCCCTCCTCGGCGAAGAGGCTGTAGGCGGCGGTGCAGGGCAGCGACTTGCTGGCGAAGAGGACCTCGTAGTCGGCGCCGCGCCCCTCGAACGCCTCGCGGTATTCGCGAGCGCGGGAGCGGATGTCGTCCTCGGCGTAGACGTAGGCGGGGGTGCCGTGCTCTTCGGCCAGCTCGACCACGTCGCAGCCGGCGACCTCCAGGTGGCCCTCCTCGTTCACCCGGCTGCCGCGCGGGAAGACAGCCGAACCCGCGATCGGATCGCCGCTCACTGCCGCCTGTCCGCTCTCACCCATCGGACCGGCATTGTGGCCGATCGGGGTCTATGCAGGCGGAAAGAGCCCGCGAAGCGGGCTGCGGGACTATTTGCCGACGATGCCTTCGACCGTCTTGGTCGTTTCGTCGACGACCTGGCCGACGGTCGATTCGGGCCCCGCCACGTTTTCGACGACTTCTTCGGTCACTTCGGTGACGCCGGTTTTTTCGAGGGCGCCGCCGGTCACGGTTTCGTCGACCTGGTTGACGGTTTCGTTGACGGTGCTGGTCACTTTGGAGGAGGGCGAGGAGGTCGTCGTTTCGCCGCCGCCGGAGCTTTCGCCACCGCCACCTCCGCCACCGCCGGAGGGTGCGCCCCCGCCGGAACCGCTCGAATCGCCCGCGGAGCCGCCTGAGCCTGAGCCGCCGGATGGGGCCGAGCCTCCTTCGCCGCCGCCCGTCCCCCCGCCGCCGCCGGTAGAGCCGCCTTCGCCGGCACCACCGCCGCCGCCCGGTTCCGCGCCGCCGCCTTGGCCCGTCAGGTCGGCCGAACCGCCGCCGGTACCTCCGCCTGCTTTGCCCGCGCCGCCTTTGCCGGTCGCGGCCGCGCCTTTGGCCGCCCCGGCGCCCCCAGCGCCGCCCGCGGCCGGCACCGCTGCCTCTTGCGCGTTGGCGACCGATGGTCGATCGCTGCCGCCGAGCAGCCCGGCGACCGGCCAGTCGCCGAAGACCTGCGTCGAAACGAGCAGGACGAAGACGGCGATGGCGACGGCGATCAGGCTCGCCCCCGACATCGCCCCCACGAAGTAGGTGCGCGCCTGGCGAATCATTCAGTGATTGTTACCTATAGGTAGCCCATCGGGTCGGTCACGGAGCCGTTTATACGAACCTCGAAGTGGAGATGCGGCCCGAAGCAGTATCCGGTGCAGCCCGTGTACCCGATTACATCACCTTGGCTAACCGATTGGCCGAGGGAAACCGCGAAAGAGCTCTGGTGGGCGTAGCAGGTGGATAGCCCGCCGCCGTGATCGAGGCAGGTGTAGTTGCCGTAGCCGCCGCTTTCGGCCTCCGACTGCTGCAGGCTGACGGTGCCGGTGAGGGCGGCGCGGATCGGCGTGCCTTCCGGCACCGCGATGTCGATCCCCGGGTGGTACTCGTAGCTGCCGTTGATCGTCCGCGAGCCGAAGCCGGAGACGACCGGCCCGTCGACCGGCCAGATCATGCTGCCGCTGCCGCCTTTGATCGGCCCCGCCGGCAGCGGCGCCGAGCCGGTTTCGGCGAGCTGGGCGGCGATCTTGCCCTGGATTTCTGAGAGGTCGCCGTCGAGCTCTTCCTCGTGCTGGCTGACCTTCGCCAGCGCCGCTTCGCGGTCGTGGCGGGCCGCCACCAGTTCGGCCTGGTGGCTCTGCAGCGCCGCCCGGGCGTCCGTCAGCGCTTCTTTTTCGGAGGCGATCGCGTCGCGCGCGTCTTCGATCCGGTTCTTGCTGTCGCGCAGGCGCGCCACCAGCCCCTTCACCTGGTCGCGCAGGTCGCGCACACGTCCGACGACCGCCTCGTCCATCCCGTGCAGGCGGTCGAGGTATTCGGTGCGGGCGGCGAGGTCGTTGAGGTTGCTGGAGCCGACGATGACGCTGAGCACGTCCGGGCTGCCCATCTCGTACATCGCCACCAGCCGTTCGCGCAGCGCGCCCAGCGCCCGTTTCAGGTGCGAGCGGACCTTGTCAAGCCGGGCCTGAGCGGCATCGAGCGCGGCCACCGCTTCGTCGAGCTCGGCCTGCTTGGCCGCCAGCCGTTCCCGCACCGCCGACTCGCGGGTGCGGATTTCGGCGACCTCAGCGGTCAGGCGATCGATCTTGTCCTTGAAGCCCGCGATCGTCGTCGTCAGCACACCCTTCTTTTCTTCAACCTTCTCCAGCTGCGACTGCTTGTCTTCCAGTTCCGACTGGAGATCGGCGGCAGGCGCCGCCGGGGCGGCCACGAGCAGAATCAGGAATGCTGCGGCGGCAGCGCAAAGCGCCGTCGCAACGGAACGGTTGAGGACCATCGAAACGAGGCTAGCCAAGCGCCGATTTCGGCTCAGCTACCTAAAAGTGCCTGCAATTGGGGTTGCGCCTAGTGCTGGTGGAGCCGGGCCGACCTGCACGTCGAATCGCTCGCCAAGCGTGTCGAGCGTCTCGCGGTAGTGGGAAGCGTCCCGGGATCGGGTCGCGAGGAGCGCGGCGGCTCCGGCCATGCGCCGGGCTCCTGGATACCAGCGGTCGAAGTCCAGGCCGCAGTCGATCATGACCTTGGGCGGCAGCGCGCGGGCGATGCGGCCGAGGTTGTAAATCGACAGCGTGATCGAGGCCCAGACGACCGCGGACCGCGATTTCGCGGCGAGGTCCTCGACGTCGAGCTCGTACAGTCGCGCGGCGCGGAGCTTGCCGCGGAACATGAGGTGCGTCAGGTGGTAACCGGCGAAAGACGTGAACGGCCCCGTGATGCTCGAGCGCAGCTGGATCGACAGCACGTTGTCCGTGCCCGAGACGAAGGGCTCGTATGGACGTCGTGGCTGGGCGAGGTAGCCGGTGCAGTTCACGACCCAGCTGTCGGCGGGGATCGCCAGCGATCGGCCGTCGCGCAGGACGATCGTGGGCCCGACGGTCGTGTCGAGCACGTCATCGAGGTGTCCGGATTCGATGCGTCGCATCCCGGCTCGCACGTCGGCGCACTCGGCGTCGGACAGGTAGGCGGCGAAGAAGTTGGCTGGCTCGGCCGATGGGCTGATGCCGTAGGTGTCCGCGAACCACCCGGCGACGTCTTGCTCGTTGGTGCCGTCGAAACGGAGAGCGACCTGGCGCAGCATCGCGTTGATTCGGGTGCCGCCATACCAGCGCTTCGGGCCGGTCGGGAAGAACGTCTCGCGACGGCTGAAGATGGTGCCCGAGCCGGCCACCATGTTCAGCTCGCGCTCAGGGCACTCTCGGCGCAGCATCAGGGCGACGTCCATGGCGGTCTTGCCGCTGCCGACGATCCAGATCGGGCTGCTGTCATCGGGGCGCGTGGCGATCAGGCCCGACAGTGCCTCTGGGGTGGTCGAGCGAACGGCGGCGCTCGAGAGCGACAGCGGCGAGCTGGGAAGGACGTGGTTGCCGTACGCCTTGATCAACCGCTTGGTCGTCAGGGTCTCGACCTGCCCGCCCGGGCCCCTCACGGTTACCGTTACGGTGCCGCCGGCCTCGGAGTGCTCGATGTACTCCCAGCCGAAACGCTCGTCGAGATCCACCTTCGTGCGCACCACGTCGACGCAATGGCGCAGGTGGTCGAGCACCTCGTCGCGGGTCGCCAGGTGGCTGGCCGGCTTGCCCAGCTGCCAGGCGATGTTGCCGGCGGTGAATATCGGGTGGGGCTGGTGCAGCCGGACGAAGTCGTAGGTGTCCACCCACATCCCTCCGGCGCGGGGGCGGCTGTCGACGAGGACGACCCGGTCGTGCGGGGAGAGGTAGCGGCCGGCGACGGCCAGCGCATTGAGCCCGGTAATGCCTCCGCCGATGACGATCAGCTCGCTGGTCTCTTTCACGATGTCCTCCCCGATCCGTGACGATCCGAGCCCTCGCAACGCTAACATAAGAAAAGAAAGTAGTTGCATAATTTTATGAAGGAGGGTGGGTGACGGAGCGTTCGTACGGCCAGTACTGCGGCCTCGCCGGCGCGCTTGACCTCGTCGGCGAGCGCTGGACTCTGTTGGTCGTCCGCGAGCTGATGTCGGGGCCGAAGCGCTACACCGATCTCGCCGACGGCCTGCCGGGTATCGGCACCAGCCTGCTGGCCAAGCGGCTGGCGAAACTCGAGAAAGGCGGTGTGATCGAACGACGCCTGCTTCCCCCGCCGACCGCCGCGACGGTGTACGACCTCGCGCCCGCCGGCCAGGAACTGGCCGCGGCCCTGGTCCCGCTCGTCACGTGGGGCCTGCGCCACGCCGTCCCGGAGGCTCCGGGCAACCGCCAGTTCAACGCGACCTGGTGCGTCCTGCCCTTCACCCAGCCCGCCGACCCCCTGCCGCTCGCGGGCATCGAGGCGACCTACGAGTTCCGCATCGGCGATACCTCCGCGCTCCTGCTCGTACACGACGGACACGCCGAACTGCTCCCCGCGGGAACGGCCACGCCGGACGCCACGATCTCGATGGACCCCGCGACTGTCGCGGCCCTCGGCGCCGGGCGCCGCGCTATCAGCGAAGCCGCGGCCGAGGGCGCGATCGCCGTCGAGGGAGACCGCAACGCAGCCGCCGCACTCTTCGCCGCCTTCGAGAGCAGCGACGCCAGCCGAGAAGAACGCGCGAAAGGTGCGACTGTCTAAGGCTGGAGTTCGTCCCTCGGCCCTTCTCACCCTCCGGGCGCGTTCTCCACTCGGAGGAGGTCTTGGGAAGCCTCCTCCTCCATCTGGAGGGTGGTGTGCTCGATGCCGAAGCTCTCTCTTAAGGTCAGCTCCAATCGACGGCGGATCAGGTCACGGTCGGCGCCTTCTGCAACGACAACGTGGGCGGCTATGGCGCCGAAGCCGGAGGTGACGGTCCAGACGTGGAGGTCGTGGACGGAGCAGACTCCTTCCTCTTGGCAGATGGTGCGGCCTACGCCTTCTACGTCGATGTCGGCGGGGGCGGACTCCATGAGGACGTCGAAGGGCTCTTTGATCAGGCGCCATGAGGAGGCGAGGACGAGAGCGGCGATCAGGAGGCCGACGATCGGGTCGACTACCGGGGAGCCGCCGAGCAGGACCCAGGCGCCGGCGATGAGGACGCCAAGGGAGCCGAGGGCGTCGGCGGCGGAGTGGCGCAGCACTCCCTCGAGGTTGATGTCCTGGCGCTGGCCGCGGGCGAGGACGAGGGTGGCGGCGAGGTTGCCGGCGAGGCCGAGGGCGCCGAGGGCGAGCACGCCCCAGCCGTCGATCCCGGGCGGGTCGGAGAAGCGGCCGATCGCGGCGATCGCGACCCCGATGCTGACCGCGACCAGCAGCAGCCCGTTGACCAGCGCCGCCAGCACCTCCGATCGCTGGTAGCCGAAGGTCCGCTGCCCGGCGGCCGGCAGCGCCGCCAGGCGCGCCGCGATCAGCGCCAGGACGATCGAGCCGATGTCGGAGAGCAGGTGGCCGGCGTCGGCGAGCACCGCCAGCGAGCCGGTGAGGAAGCCGCCGATCGCCTCGGCTGCGAAGAGGCCGACGTTGATCGCCAGCGCCACCAGCATCCGCCGCCGGCTGTCCTCCCGGCGCGCGTCCAGCGAATGCGTATGCCCGTGCGGTCCGTGCACGGACCGAGCTTAGAACCTGCCTACGCGGCGACCGGCTCCTTCTTCATCGCCTCCTCGGCGACTTCGGCGGCGTAGCCGAGGCGCTCGGCGTACTCGCGCGCCTGCATGCGGGAGATGACCATCCGCTGGATCTCGGCCGTGCCCTCGAACAGCTGGTAGATCTTCGCGTCGCGGAACCACTTCTCCAGCGGGCACTCGGTGCTCTGGGAGTAGGGGCCGACCAGGTCCATCAGCGTCGTCGTCGCCCACATCGTCACGTCGCCGGCCTTCAGCTTCGACATCGAGCCCTGGCCGCCGGTCATCGGCACCCCGTTGCGGCCCATCCAGGCGGCCCGCTGGACCAGCAGGCGGGCCGATTCGATCTCGGTCGCGACGTCGGCCAGCGTCTGCTGGATCCGCTGCGCTTTCAGCATCGGCACGCCGCCTTCTTCCTGGCCGTCGAGGTACTCGAGCGTCCACTCGTAGGCGGCCTGGGCGATACCCAGCGCCGAGGCGCCGACCAGCGGCCGGGTGATCTCGAAGGTCGCGAGCGCGTCGGCGCCGCGGGATTTCTTACCTTCGCGGCCGCGCTGCAACTTCTTCTCCAGCTTCTCCTCGCCGCCGAGTAGGTAATCGGCCGGGATGCGGCAATCGTCGAGGACGATCTCGGCGGTGTGGGAGGCGCGGATCCCGAGCTTGGTCTCCTTCTTGCCCTGGGCGAGGCCGGGGGTGCCCTTGGGGACGACGAAGGATGCCTGGCCGCGGGTACCGAGGGACGGGTCGACGGTGGCGACGACGACGTGGACGTCGGCGATGCCGCCATTGGTGATGAAGACCTTGGTGCCGTCGAGGACCCACTCGTCGCCGTCGCGCTTGGCGGTCGTCTTCAGGCTCTTGACGTCGGAGCCGGCCTGCGGCTCGGTCACCGCGTAGGCGCCGAGCTTCACCTCTTCGCCTTCGCCGAAGCACTCGGGGACCCAGCGGCCGATCTGCTCGGGCGTGCCGGAGGCGGCGATTCCGGCGGCGGCGAGACCGGAGCCGCTGATCGCCAGCGCGATCCCGGCGCAGCCCCAGTGGAACTCCTCGGCCGAGATCACCGTCAGCTGGCCCTCGGGGTCGGAGGCGTTGCGCTGAATCGACTCGAGGCCGCCGAAGCCCTGCTTGCGCGCCTCTTTGATCGCCTCCCAGGGGATGCTCTCCTCTTCGTCGTGCTTGCGGGCGACCGGCCGGATCACCTCGCGCGCGAATTTGCGACAGCGCGCTTTGAAGTCTTTCTGTTCGTCGTTCAGTGCGAAGTCCATCTCGTTCTCCTCTGGGTTCCTCTCTGCCAGTGACTGATTGACTGGTCAGTCAGCCAGTTTCCGGAACTGTACTCCTTCGGGCGGCAACCGCTCGGATACGTTTCCTGCAGTGACCCCCAAGCGCCCGATCAACGCCGACGTCCCCGCCTCGGAAGTGGAGGAGAAGGCACAAGAACCGTCCCCGGACGCGCAGGAGACGAAGGAGCAGCCGAAGGCCGACGCGGAAGCGCCGAAGAAGAGCGAGGCGGAGCCGTCGAAGAAGAGCGAGCCGCCTCCCAAGGCGCGCGAGTCGAAGTCCCCCGCTCCGAAGCTGCTGGCGGCGCTCGTCGTCCTCGCCCTCGTCTTCATCGTCGTCGCGATCGTCGGCAGCAGCGGCGGCAAGGACGAGGGAGCGAGCGAAGGCGCCCCCGCGCCGGCGCCCGCCGCCACCAAGGACAGCGGCGGGGAATCGGCTTCCCAAACCTCGGAAGCGCTCGGCTATCCCAGCTTCGCGACCAACAACACGACCCGGATCGGCGGCTCCGACCCGGCGGCGAACGCGGCGGCGGTCTCCCTCGCGGTCTTCCCCTCCACCACTCCCGCGCAGCAGCCCAACGCCGTCACCCTCGTCGGCGAAGAAGACTGGGCGGGAGCGATCGCCGCCTCGGTCCTGATGGCGGAACCCGTCCGCGCTCCCCTCCTCTTCTCGCAGCCGGACGAACTCCCGGAAGCGAGCGAGGAAGCGCTCTCCGCGCTCGACCCGCAGGGCGACAAGGCGACCGGCGGCGCCTCCCTCTTCGCGATCGGCTCGATCGCGCTGCCCGGCGGCGGCGAAGCGACCCGGGTCGACTCCGGCGACCCCGCCTCCACGGCGGCCCAGATCGCCACCCTGCGCGACCGCCTCTTCGGCAAGCCGCCCGCGCACATCCTCGTCGCCTCCAGCTCCAGCCCCGACTTCGCGATGCCCGCCGCCGCCTGGTCCGCCCGCTCCGGCGACCCGATCCTCTACGCCGACACGAAGAAGCTGCCGGCGGCGACCGCGCAGGTGCTGAGGGAACACCCGAAGACGCCCGTCTTCGTGCTCGGTCCGACCGCCGCGATCTCCAAGGACGTCTTCGCGGAAATCGACAAGCTGGCCAAGCGGGTCACCCGCGTCGCCGGCAAGGACGCCGCTGCCAACGCCCTCGCCCTCGCCCGCTTCCACGCCGGCAGCTTCGGCTGGAACGTCAACGACCCCGGCCACGGCTTCGTCCTCGCCCGCAGCGACTCGCCCGCCGACGCGGCCGCTGCGGCGCCGCTCTCGGCCTCGGGGACCTGGGGGCCGCTGCTCCTCACCGAAGACGCCGCTACGCTGCCGAGCGCCGTCCATGACTACTTCCTCGACGTGAAGCCCGGCTACACCACCGACCCCACCCGCGCCTTCTACAACCGCGTCTGGCTGATCGGCGACCAAGAGGCGATCGACCTGGACCAGCAGGCGGAAGTCAACGAACTGGCCGAACTCGCCAGAATCGGCAAGGAACCATGAGCGAGTCCGAGAACCCCGAGCTGCTTGGCCAGACGCGAGAGCTGACTGCGGAGGACATCCGTGCCCTCGCCGGGCCGGTCACCCCCCACTTCTCCCTGCAGATCCGCAACCGCATCCGCCGGCTGATCGAGCCGCTGCCGGCCGGGCACCCGGCGCGGGTGGAAGGCGAGCGCCAGATCGCCCGGCTCGAAGAGCTCTCCCAGCACAGCGGCGAGCCGCGCGACGGGCTCGGGATGACCCATTGAAGTACCTGGCTCCAGGCGTCTGGCGGCTGAAGGAGGTGCCGGCGCCGACGATCAACGTCTACCTCGCCGAGGACGTCCTCGTCGACGCCGGTCGCCGCTGGGACAAGCGCCGCATCTTCAAGGAGCTCGAGGGACGGGAGATCTCGCTGGTCGCCCTCACCCACGTCCACCCCGACCATCAGGGCGTGGCCAAGGACGTCTGCGAAGCGCGCGGCGTTCCCCTCGCCTGCCATGCCGACGACGTCGAGGCGATGGAAGGCAAGCGACCGATCCAGGAGGCGGCGACCAGCAACCCCGTCAACCGCATCGTCCGGGCGCTCTGGGAGGGCCCGCCCTACAAGGTCGAGCGGGTGCTGCAGGAGGGCGACGAGGTCGCGGGCTTCCGCGTCGTCCACGCTCCGGGGCATGCGCGCGGCGAGGTGATCTTCTTCCGCGAGAGCGACGGGGTGGCGATCTGCGGCGACGTGATCCGCAACATGAGCTATGCGACCGGGCTGCCGGGGATCAAGGAGCCGCCCGACATCTTCACCTACGACCCCGCCGAGAACCGGCGCTCGATCCGCAAGCTGGCCGAGCTCAATCCCTCGCTGATCCTCCCCGGCCACGGCCCCGCCGTGACCGACATTGCCGCCTTCGAGCGCTTCGTTCCCTCCCTGCCTGGGTAGCCCGACCGCATCGGCCCGCCCCGCCGCGGGTTACCTGGTTTCGGGTATTCGGCCACGACAGGAGGAGTCAGATGAGCAAGCCTTGGAGCAAGCGCCCGTCGCCGGCGATGGTCGTCGCGGTGATCGCCCTGATCGCCGCCCTCGCGGGAACCGCCTACGCAGCGCAGCGGATCAACGGCGGCGCGATCGTCAAGCAGTCGATCGGCGGCGGCAAGCTAAAGCAGAAGACCCTTACCGGGTTCCAGATCAACACCAACAAGCTCGGCACGGTGCCGTTCGCGAAGGTCTCGACCCACACCTTCTGGGCGGTCGTCCACAATCCCGGCGGCCAGGGCAACGCAGCGCTCGCCCGTTCGAGCGGCCCCGACATCACCGCCGGCGAGGGCGGCGGCGCGGTCACCGTCACCTTCCCCTTCAACGTCAGCGTCTGCGCCGACGTCGCCGGGCGCAACAACGCCGGCACCTCGAACCCGCAGTCGGGCTACGCGCAGACCAACAGCTCGCCCTCGAACCCGAACGCGATCGAAGTCCACACCCGCGACAAAGACGGCTCCAACGAGGACGCCGACTTCCATTTGATCGTGGTCTGCCCGTAGGCATAGGATCGGCGCCATGGTCGAACGGCACACGGTCGAGGAAGGGGTCTACAAACCCGAGCACGCCCGGGGGTTGGCGATCCAGCGGCTGAAGATGAAGCAGGACTTCAAGGGCCTCGCCGGCGGCGGGGCCCTTGCGATCGTCGTCACCACGATCGTCTGGGCCCTCGGCGAAGGCGGCTACTACTGGCCGATCTGGGTCATCCTCGGGGTCGCCATCGCCCTCGTCGTCCAGGGCTGGAAGGCCTACGGCCCCAGCAACCGGATCACCGAGGCCGACGTCCAGCGGGAGATGGAAAAGGGCTGAGTTGCTGCTCGAGGTCGAGTCGGCGTGCTTTTGGGTTGAGCAATTGCCGTTCGGCGATGGGCCCGGCTACGAGGACTGGTACCTGGTCGAGGACTGGCAGGGGCTCGGCGAGCTGAACGCGGCCGCCGTCGACGCGCGGCTAAAAGGCGGCCACGACCGTGCCGCCGGGATGGCAGCCGAGGGTTGGGGAGGGATCTACGCCTCGGTCCGGGGGCCGGCGGCGATTCCCGCAGAGGCAACCTGGAAGTACAAGCCGCGCGAAAAGTCGACCGCCGAGTTCCTCGCGGGCATCGAGGAACAAGCGCCCGTCTGGCAACGACAGATGGTCCTCGGCCCCGCGCCGGAGTTCTGCATCGGCGCCGGGGGTCCGCCCCGCCGTTCCGTGGTTCCTTTGTCCTGAAATAGCGGACTAAGGAACCACGCGAGCAACCGACATGTCGACCCGCCTGCCGCGGAAGGGCACGCCCTCGGCACGGAGCAGCGCCCGCTGCCGGTCGCCCTTGGCGAGCGAGCCGTCGGCGCGGACGACGCGCCACCACGGCAGCTCGGGCTCGTCGACGTGGAAGAGGACCGTGCCGGCGAACCGCGGCGCCCCCGGCGAGACGTCCCCATAGGTGCGAACGAACCCCTCGGGAATCGCCCGCACCCGCTCCAGCACCTCGAACTCGCGAGTCTGTGAAAAGTCGGTCTCAACCGGACTTTTCACAGACTCGCGGCTCACACGCCCGGGCCGAAGGCGTCGATGATGCGGTTCTGGAACTCGCCCAGCTCCTCGGGGGAGATGAAGTAGGTGGGCGGGGTGAGGAAGAGGCCGTCGGCGCGCTCGGCGGTGGCCTCGACGCGGGCGCGGACCTTGTCGAGCGGGCCGGCGGCGCAGTAGGCCTCGACCATCTCGTCGCTGATCGCGTCGGGGACGGCGGCGAGGTCGCCGCGGCGGAAGGCATCGCCGGCCGCGACGGCGTTGTCGGCGAAGCCGTGCATCTCCCAGAGCGGCATGTAGGTCTTCACGGTCGCGTAGAAGGAGATCGTGCGGCGGGCCATCTCGATCGCCCGGCCCTCGTCCTCGTCGATCGCGCAGCAGACCGTCGGCAGGTAATCGAAGTCGCCCCGCTCGCGGCCCGACCGCTGCAGCCCCTCCTCGAAGGCCGGGACCACCACCTCGTCGATCCACTGCAGCGACTGGATCGGATGCCCTATGAGCCCGTCGGCGACGTCGCCGGCCATCCGCGCCATCCCCGCCTGCACGGCGGCGGTGTAGATCGGCACCGCCTCGCGCGGCGCCGGATGCGGGCGGACCCAGCCCTTGATGTCGATGTCGTAGTACTCGCCCTCGTAGCGGATCGGTTCCCCCGAGCTCGCCTGGCGCATGATCAGCCGCGTCGCCTCGATCGCCTCGCGCAGGTGCGGCGCCGGGCGGCCGTAGTCGGCGTTGTGCCAGGTCTCGTTCAGCCGTTTGACCCCGGCGCCCATCCCGAGGCGGAAGCGGCCGCCGGACATCTCGTCGACGTCGAGGGCGCTGACCGCATGGATGAAGGGGCTGCGGGTGAAGGCCCAGACGATCCCGGTCGCGACCCCGATCCGCTCGGTCTTCGCCGCCAGGTAGGCGGCCTGGGTGACCGCGCTGCGGAATAGCTCCGGCGCCCAGACGCACTCGACCCCCGCGGCCTCGGCCCGCAGCGTCTCCGCCTCGAGGTCGGCGACCGAGGTGCCGATAGCGGCGACGGAGATGCGGTCGAGGGCGCTCACGCCGGCCAGGTCAGGAAGCGGCGGGGACGGCCTCGCCGGCGAGCACCGCGTCGGCGACGCGTTCGCGGTGCCACTTCGCGTCGCCGAAGCTGGCGGCGTTGGCGCGGCCGCGCTTGAGGAAGAAGTGGAGGTCGTGCTCCCAGGTGAAGCCGATGCCGCCGTGGACCTGGATCGCCGCGTCGGGGACGCGCCAGCCGGCGTCGGAGGAGTAGGCCTTGGCCGTCGAGGCGGCAAGCGGCAGCGACTCCGGCTCGGAGTCGGCGGCCCAGGCGGCGCCGTAGACGGCCGAGCGCGAGTTCTCGGTCTCGAGCAGCATCTGCGCGCAGCGGTGCGAGACGGCCTGGTAGGCGCCGATCGGGCGGCCGAACTGCTGGCGGTCTTTGGCGTAGGCGACCGACATGTCGAGCGCCCGCTGCGCCACCCCGGTCGACTCGGCGGCGATCGCCACGCAGGCGCGCTGGAAGACCGGCCAGTAGTCCTCCGTGCTGCCGGGCAGGGTGTTCTCGGGCGCGACGCGCACCCCGTCGAGCCGGACCGAGGACACCCGACGGGTGAGGTCGATCGACTGCTCCGGGGTCACCGTCACGCCCTCGGCCCCCTTCTCGACGAGGTGGCGGCGGCCGTCGGCAGTGGCGACGAGGAAGAAGTCGGCGCTGGCCGCGTCCATCACCAGCGTCTTTTCGCCGTTCAAGACGACGCTGTCGCCGTCTGACCCAGCCGCCATCGCGAACTTGTTCGGCTCGGCGGGCGTGCCGACGTCGAACAGGGCCGGAGCCCCGCGTAGCTCGCCGGCTGCCAGCGGCCGCAGCCAGCGCTCCTTCTGCTCGTCGGAGCCGGCGAACGCCAGCGCCAGCCCGGCGATCGTGTTCGAAAGCAGCGGCGAGGGCGCGCAGACGTAGCCTATCTCCTCGAAGAGGACGGCGAGGTCGACGATCCCGAGCCCCTGGCCGCCCCACTTCTCGGGCAGCGCCAGCCCGGCCCAGCCGAGCTCGGCCATCTCCTTCCAGCCGCTCTCGTCGAAGCCGTCATCGCTCGCGACGATCTCCCTCAGCCGCTCCGATTTGAAGCGCGAGGCGAGGAAGTCGTGGGCGGTCGACCTGATCGCCTGCTGCTCGTCGGTGAGATCGAAGTACATGGAAAGCTCCTGCCGTCGCCTAGCGCAGCCGCGGCAGGCCCAAGACCCGCTCGGCGATGATGTTTTTGAGGATGTCGGTGGTCCCGCCCTCGATCGAGTTGGCGCGGGAGCGGAGGAAGCCGTACTGCCAGGCGCCGCCGGCGACCGCGTGCTCGGAGCCGCGCGCCAGCAGCGAGTAGGCGCCCTCGATCTCCAGCGCCAGCCCGGTCAGGTCCTGGTTGATGTCGGCCCACTGCCACTTGCCGAGCGAGCCCTCCGGCCCCGGGATGCCCGACTGCATCGTCTTGGTCAGGCCGCGGTAGGCGTTCAGCCGCATCGTCTCCACCTCGATGTGGAGCTGGGCGATGCGCTGGCGGAAGTAAGAGTCGTCGGCCGCGGTGCCGCCGTTGGCCGGCGTCTCCCGCGCCAGCTTGCCGAGGCGGCCGAGGCTGTTCTGGATCTGGGAGATCGCCCCGAAGGCGAGCCCGGCCCGCTCGTTCATCAGCGTCGTGATCGCCACCGCCCAGCCGTTGCCGACGCCGCCGACGACGTTCTCGTCGGGCACCCGCGCCTCCTCGAAGAAGACCTCGTTGAACTCGCCCTCACCGGTGATCTGGACCAGCGGCCGCGTCTGCACGCCCTCCTGCTCCATGTCCATCAGGAAGTAGGTGAGGCCCTGGTGCTTCGGCGCGTCGGGGTCGGTGCGGGCAACCAACATGCACCATTTCGCGTACTGGGCGAAGGTCGTCCAGACCTTCTGCCCGCTGACGACCCATTCGTCGCCGTCCTTGACAGCGCGGGTCTTCAGCGACGCCAGGTCGGACCCGGACTCGGGCTCGGAGAAGCCCTGGCACCAGATCTCCTCGCCGGTCAGGATCGGCTCCAGGTAGCGGGCCTTCTGCTCGTCGCTGCCGTGGGCGATCACCACCGGCCCGCCCATCGCCAGCCCCAACACATTCGCGGGCGCCGGCGCTTCCTGGCGCGTCGCCTCGGCGGCGAAGATCGCCTGCTCGATCATCGTCGCGCCACGGCCGCCGTACTCCTTGGGCCAGGAGATCCCGGCCCACCCGGCCTCGTGCAGCTTCAGCTGCCAGCCGCGGCGGAAGTCCATCACCTCGTCGAGCCCCGCCTCGGGCTCCGGGCCCGGATGGTTCTCCTGCAGCCAGGAGCGAACCTCGTCGCGGAACTCCTCCTCCGATGGCGACAGCGTCAAGTCCATCGCGCGCAGCATATAGAGATCTCCTGGCCAGCCGGCCAGGAGGAGAGCTACTAAGCCTGCCCGCAGATCCAGATGCCGTAAGCGGCCGTCAGTTCGATCGTCTTCGTGAAGGGGTCGGGATGCGCCTTGGTGGGCTCCGCCAGCCAATCGGGGTGGGCTTCGGCCCGGTGGATGCCATGTTCCATCGATTCGAGGATCTTTCCCACCTTTCCATTACCCCCCTTCGGTGCAGGCAGGGCTCCGATCTCTTCGATCTTCTCTTCGACGATCGGCATCACAACAGCGGCGTTGACTTGTTCCAGTTCGCGCTGGCCCGGTTCGCCAATGTCGAAGCCATGCCGCCTAGCGAAAGCTTCCATCTGTCGCACCTGTTTTTTGCTGAGGCTGTAACAGATCGCATGGGCTTCCTTAACGAACTGCTTCTTCGTCACCAGCGGCGCCTCGGTTGCAGTCGACCTGTCTGACTCGCTGCCACCGCACCCAGCAACTGCGACGAGTAGCGCGAGCAACACCGCTAGCGCTCTCAAGCGACTCACCTTCACGTCTATCTAGGCCTGACCACAGTAGGCGGTGCCCAAGGCCCAAGCGAGTTCGCGGGCTTTAGAGAAGGGTTCCTTGGCCGTTGTTCCAGTCACCCAACTCGGGTCTTCTTCGCTGACTTCAATCCCGTGTTCAAGCGCCCCGTAGAAAGCTTCGAGCTTTGCTTCCTCGCTGCGGGGCGGGCGGATCTTGCTCTTGAGATCGTGGATGTTGTCCCTGACGATCGGCAAGATCACCGCCGTCAGCTCCTTTTCCAGCTCGTTCTCGCTAGCTTTTTCGTGGCTCGATCCGTAGGGCCAACCGTGTTCTTTATCGAAATTTTCGACTGCAATCACCTGCTGGTCGGTGTGTTTCTGGCAGATGTCGCCGAGCCTCTCGCCGAGCTGGGTTTTGGTCAGCCTTGGCACCGTTTCTTCAGTTCTTGCGTTACCGGTCCCGCACCCGCTTGACCAGATGGCGAGAACGATTGCCAACGACAGCATCTTTTTTGGGATCGACATTTTCAAGCGAGGGCGCATCGTTCGAGTCCGTAGTGAAGTGCCAAGGTGTGCGCTTCTCTGAAGGCATAGGTTCCATGGTTGCCAGGGAGGGTTTGGGGGTCCATTTTGCCTTCCCTAATTCCGTTTTCGAAGGCCGCCAAAATCTTGTTGACCCGCTCCTCGTCGCCCGTCGGTGCGCCAAGGCCGCGGATCCTTTTGACCTCTGCTTCAACGTGCGGTATGACGATCCGCCCCATTGCCCGGGCGTAACTCACCTCACTGACGGTTCTGCCTTTGCTCAGGTGCCTGCTCGAGTACTTTTCGAAGTTCTTATTGATCCTGGCAGTTGCGGCGGCACAGATCGCGTTGCCTCTCTTCAGGAACTGAGCCTTCGTCAGCCCCTCGGTCGCGATCTGCTCGTCGCTGCCCCCGCAGGCCGCTAGAACCAGAATGAGGATGACGCCGGTCGCCGAATAGCCCCAGTGCCAGTGCCAGTGCTTCAATCCTCTAGGCGAGCCAGCACTTGACCAGGCCATAATCGATACCCATCGAGTAGCTCTTGTAGAACGCGTATTCGGGCCCGGGGGCACGCAGGGAGGCAGGGTCTTCCTTGCCTTTTTCGATCCCTTTTGCCCACGCCGTGAGGATCTTTTCAACGTACTTTTCGTCACCGCGCGGCAGCCCGACGGCACGAATCAGCCGGAGCTCCTTTTCCCTTGGCGGCAGCAGCGCCAGGGCGACTTTGTTCAGTTCGGCTTCGCTGTGGACGGCCTTCGGTGGCGGGGGGTCGTACCTGTTCCACGCAGCGCGATCCCGCTTCCCGATTTCCTTCGTGCCGCGGGCGCAGATCACGTTTGCCTTCTTCAAGAACTCCTCTTTGGTCAACGACGCGACACGCGTATCCGCTTCGCCGCTGCTTCCGCAGCCGGCGACGGCCAACCCGACCGCCAGCATCGCAACCACCACCCCCGTGACGTGTCCCCTGCCCCAAATCATTTGAGTAATCGGGACTGTATCTGCCCCGAAGGGCGACGGCAAGAAGAAGCGTGCCGGGAGCCTGCCTCTAGACCCGCTGGATCAGCGTCCCGGTGCCGAGCCCACCGCCGCAGCACATCGTCACCAGGCCCATCTCCTTGTCGGTGCGCTCCATCTCGTGCAGGAGGGTGGTGATCAGGCGGGCGCCGGTCGAGCCGAGCGGGTGGCCGAGGGCGATCGCGCCGCCGTTGACGTTGACGCGGTCCATGTCCGGTTCGAGCTCGCGCCGCCAGGCGCCGAGGACGGAAGCGAAGGCCTCGTTGATCTCGACCAGGTCGATGTCGTCCATCGTCATCCCGTTGCGCTCGAGCAGCTTCCGCGTCGCCGGGATCGGGCCGGTCAGCATGATCACCGGGTCGACGCCGACGGTGGTCTGGTCGAAGATCCGCGCCCGCGGCTTCAGACCAAGCTCGTCGGCCTTCTCGCGGGTCGTCAGCAGCACCGCGGCAGCGCCGTCGGAGACCTGGGAGGAGTTGCCGGCGGTGATCTTGCCGTCCTCCTTGAAGGCCGGCTTCAGCTGCGAGAGGCCCTCGAGCGTGGTCTCGCGCAGGCCCTGGTCGGTGACGTAGGTGTCGCCGTTGACCTGCATCGGGATCATCTCCCGCTCGAAGCGGCCCTCCTCGGTCGCCTGCCGGGCGAGCTGCTGGGAGCGGACGCCGATTTCGTCGAGCTCGGAGCGGCTGATCTCCCATTTGTCGGCGATCATCTCGGCCGAGAGGCCCTGCGGGATCAGGTTGTATTTCTCCATCAGCTCCGGCGAGAAGGCGAGGCCGTGCTCCTCCATAACTTTGTAGGAGTCGGCGAAGGAGATGTGGCCCATGTGCTCGACCCCGCCGCCGATCGCGACGTCGTGAACGCCGGAGGCGACCAGAGCGGCGGCGAAGTTGACGGCCTGCTGAGCGGAGCCGCACTGGCGGTCGACGGTGGTGCCGGGGACCTCCTGCGGCAGCCCGGCCTCGAGCCAGGCGTTGCGGCCGATGTTGAGCCCCTGCTCGCCGAACTGCTGCACGCAGCCGGCGACGACGTCGCCGACCTCGTTGGGGTCGATTCCGGCGCGGTCGATCACCTCTTTGTAGGTGCGGGCGAGGAGGTTCGAAGGATGGAGGTCCTTGTAATAGCCCTTCTCCGGGTGGCCGCGGCCGATCGGCGTCCGCGCCGCCTCGACGATGACCACTTCCTGCCCTCCGAACTTGCCGTTGCCGTTGCCCATCGCAGCCCTCCGTCGTTGAAGATCTCCCTCCAGGGTAGCCGATTGACTGGTCAGTCAGCCAAGGCTCGAGTCCGCAGACGTGTCTGACTTGAAGGGCCCTATCAGCCCTCTGAAGTCAGACACCCCCCACGCGGCGCCGCCCCCTCGCGGCGTGATACAAGCCCCGGCCAATGAGCGCTAATCAGGGGTACACGAGTCCGGGGATCGCGGGCAGCGGGGCGATAGCCACCGGCCTTGCCGCGGTCTCGACCACGACCGCAGACACCATCCTGCTCGCCCGCAGCGAGGCCTCGGCCTGGCGCGCCGAGGAGAAAGTGGTCGCCGCCTGCGCCAAGCTCGAGGGCGCCGAGCCCTCGCGGCTGCGGGTCACCACCGACCCCGCCGACCTCGCCGACTGCGACGTAATCGTCGAGGCGATCGTCGAGGAGGTGGCGCCGAAGGGCGAGCTGCTCAGCCGCATCGCCGCGGCCTGCCCGAACGCCGACCTCGCGACCACGACCTCCTCGCTCAGCATCGCCGAGATCGCCAAGGCGGCCGGCACCGAGAAGCTCTTCGGCTTCCACGTCTTCAACCCGGTGCCGCGGATGGCCCTGGTCGAGATCTGCATCCCCGACGGCGCCGCGGCGGCGCGCGAGAAGGCGCTCGCCTGGTGCGCGGCGCTCGGCAAGACCGCGGTCGAGGTCCCCGACGAAGCCGGCTTCGTCGTCAACCGCCTCCTCTTCCCCTACCTCTTCGACGCCGCCCGGATGGTCGAACGGACCGGCATGGAGCCGGGCGCGGTCGACACCTGCATGAAGCTCGGCGCCGGCCACCCGATGGGCCCGCTGGCGCTGCTCGACTTCGTCGGGATGGACGTCTCGAAGGCGATCGGCGACGCCCTCTACGCCGAATCGAACGAGCCGACCCACGACCCGCCGCCGCTGGTCGTGAAGATGGTCGAGGAAGGCAAGCTCGGCCGCAAGAGCGGCGCCGGCTTCTACTCCTACGACTGAGTCAGTCGGTCTTCGCAGGGCCTCCCTTGGCGGCGAGGTCCCAGATCACGTCGGCCTCGGAGATTCCCTGGCGGCGGGCGACGATCTCGATCTCTTCCCAGGGCAGCTCCGCCTCGGGCAGATCGTCCCAGCGGGCGAGGTCTAGAGCCTCGATCGCGCCGCGCAGGGCTGGGCCAAGGTGCTCCTCGGAGCGCAGCAACGCCCTCAGAACCTCAAGCTGCTTGTCGGTCAGGCGTACAACCCACATGGCGTACCTCCAACGGTGAGCGAATCGCGGGTTGCCCGGAGAAGCTAAGCCGCGGGGCGGACGGAACGGCGGCTGATCCGCACCGCCTCGATCCGGTTCTCGCGCACTGCCTCGACCCGGATCGTGTAGCCGTCGACGGCGACCGAGTCGCCGCGCTTCGGCAGCCGCCCGAGCTCGCCGAAGACGAAGCCGCCGATCGAGTTGTAGGTGTCGCTGTCGACCGGCAGCTCGATCCCGGCGTCCTCGAGGTCGCCGAGCGAGACGTGGCCGCGCACGAACCAGTCGCCGTTGGTGAGTTTGCGCAGGGCGGCGGCGCGGGGGTCGGTCTCGTCCTCGATCTCCCCCACCACCTCCTCGAGGATGTCCTCGACGGTGACGATCCCGACCGTGCGCCCGTACTCGTCGACGACGACCGAGAGCGAGGTGCGCTGCACCTGCAGGTCGTGCAGGAGGTCGTCGAGGGGGCGCGTCTCGGGGACGATCAGGGCGTCGCGGACAACCGTGTCGAGCAGCGCGTCGGGCCCCTCGCTCATGTAGAGGCGGGCGAGGCTGTTGTTGTGGACGATCCCCTTGACCCGGTCGCGGTTGTCGTCCTCGATCACGACCAGCCGGGTGTGGCCGGAGGTGACGCAGCGCCGCAGCGCCGCCTCGACGGTCTCCGACGCGTCGACGGTGACCACCGCCGGGATCGGCGTCATCACCTCGCGCGCCTCCTGCTCGTGCAGGTGGAAGACGCCGCCGAGCATGCCGGCCTCGCCGGGGTCGAGCGTCCCCCCCATCCGCGAGCTGTCGATGATCTGCTTCAGGTCCTCGGAGGTGTGGTGCTCTTCGAGGTCTTTGGGGTTGACGCCGAAGAGGCGGACGACCCAGTTGGAGATCCAGCTCAGCGCTTTGGTCACCGGCGTGGTGGCGACGGCGAACCAGCCGAGCGGCCGCGAGACCCGGCGGGCGGTCTTCTCGGCGTTGGCGATCGCCAGCATCTTCGGCACCTGCTCGCCGATCGAGATGTGGATCGCGGTGACGAAGGCGAAGGCGAGCGCCAGCGAGAGCGCGGCGGCGGCCCCGTGCGAGAGGCCGCCGAAGACCGGCTCCAGCAGCTTCGCCAGCGAGGGCTCGCCGAGGAAGCCGATCCCGATCGAGGCGGCGGTGATCCCGATCTGGCAGGCGGAGAGGGATTCGTCGATGCGGTCGAGCTGCTCGACCACGGCCTCGGCGCCGGCTTCCCCCTCCTCGGCGGCCTGTTCGAGTTTGCCGCGGCGGCTGCGGACCAGGGCGAACTCCGCCGCGACGAAGAAGCCGTTGATCGCGATCAACAGCATCAGGAGGACGAGCAGCAGGACGCTCATCGGCTATGCGGCCCGGTACTTCGGGCTGGGACGTCCTCGGCCATATAGGCCACGTGAATATAGCTGGCCGGGCAGGCAGGTTTGCGCAACTCGGGCCTTCCAGGTGGGATATTGCTGAACAATGCGAATTGCCACGCTCAGTGAGATGCTCGAAGAGGTCGTTCGGTCAGGCGAGGCGACCGGCATGGAAGCACACGGGCACGAGCTGCGCGGCGAGCTCGAGGGGCGGCTGGCGACGGTGCGCGCGGCGGTGGCGGGAACCGGGTCGCCGCGGGTGATCGCCCTGCAGCGGCTCGATCCGGTCCGGGTCGGCGGCTTCTGGGTCCCGGAGATGATCTCGATCGCCGGCGGCGAAGACGTCGCCGGAGACCCCGGGCTGAACCCGCCCAAAGTCACCTTGGGGGAGCTGGAAAGCCTGCGTCCCGACGTGGTCGTGGTGATCCCGGAAGTTCCGCTGGAGGCGGCGCAGGCGCAGGCGATGGAGCACTGGGAGCGGATCGCCGCGCTCGGCGCGGTCCGCCACTACGCGGTCGACGGCACGCTCTTCCGCGACCCCGGGCCGCGCCTGGTCGACGGAGTCGAGCTGCTCGGCCACATCCTCCACCCCGACCTCGTCGACCCTCCCGGCAACGTCGCCTTCACGGCGCTGCGGGCACCGGTGACGCGACCGGCGCGGGACGCCTGAGCAGCGACCTACCTAGGCGACGGCGAGCGAGCCGACCACCGCAACGGCGGCGACGGCGGCCATCGCCGCGATCTCCATCGCCCGATGGTTGCGGCCGAGCATCCCTTTCTCGCCGGCGACGATCGCCAGGGCGCAGATGATTCCGCCGATCAAGCCGCCGAGATGGGCGCCAACGCTGACGTGGGGAGAGGCAAAGCTGAAGATCAGGTTGAAGACGATGAGGAAGCCGATCTGCCCGGCCAAGGCGTCCATGCCGCGACCGCGGGCGATGACGAAGGTGGCGCCAGCGAGCCCGAAGATCGCCCCCGAGGCGCCGATCCCCAGCGAGTTCGGATCGAGGACCAGGGCGCCGAACGAGCCCGCCAGCAGCGAGGCGAAGTAGAGGACAAGGAAGCGCGGCGTCCCCAGCGCCGGCTCCAACAGCCGCCCGAGGAAGAAGAGCAGGAGCATGTTGAAGCCGATGTGGATGAAGTTGGCGTGGAGGAAGCCGCTGGTGACGAGCCGGTACCACTCGCCTTCGGCGACCGATGGACCGAAGAGGCCGTAGTCGAAGACGAAGCGGCTGTTTTGTTCGTTGAAGAGCCCGCCCGCTCCCTGCGCAATCTCGATCAGGAAGACGATCACGTTGATCGCGATCAGCGCGTAGGTGGCGGGCGCGGCCTCGAACCCTGACCGGGTCCCGGTCGGGTTGCGCACCACCCGAGTGCGCTGGCTGGCGCACTCGGGGCAGCGCATGCCGACCGGGGTCGGCGTCATGCACTCGGGACAGATCGGACGCCCGCAGGAGGAGCAGGAGACGCGGGTCTCGCGGTCGGGGTGCCGGTAACAGGTCTGCGTCTCGGTCTCGGACACGGACAGCGGAGCCTACAATCGCGGCCGATGGAGCCCCCTAGCCCCGCCCGCCTCTACGCCACCGTCGCCGGCGCCCTCCTCGTCGTCCTCGGCATCGTCGGCTTCTTCTACGACGCCTCGTTCACCGGCCTGCACGACACCGAGCCCGCGCTCGGCGTCCTCGAGGTGAACGCCTGGTTCAACCTGCTCTACGTCCTCACCGGCGCCGTCGGAGTGCTCGTCGCCGGCGTCGCCTCGCGCTCGTACGCCCTCGCGATGGGCGTGCTCTTCACGGCGCTGGGGATCTTCGGCCTCGGAACCCAGGGCCTGCACCTGGCGATCGGCCTGCTCGGCCTCGCCGCCGTCGCCGGCACCCCGAGGGAGAAGCCCCGCCGCCGGTCGCGTGGTTCCAAACGGACGAAATCCGTCCGCAAGGAACCGCGGAACTCAGAGCCGCGAGCGAAGCCCGCCGGCGATCGAGCGTAGGCCGCCCTGGCTTTTCTGGCGACCGCGCCGGCGCAGCTCCAGCAGCACCAGCGCCCCCGTCGCCACCCCGCCGGCGCCGACCGCGACCACCGGGCGCACCCAGTTGCGCGGGTCGCGCAGCGCCCGCAGCTCGCTCTCGGAGAGCTCCTCGGCCCAGTCTGAGAGCTCCTCGGCGGCGGCCTGGGTGATCGCCGCCATCGTGTCCTCAAAGCGGGCCGAGAGCCGCTCCGGCGGCTCGATCGGCCGCAGGGCGTCGTTCAGCAGCTGCTCGACGTCCCAGGTCGAGCCGCTCAGGGTCTCACTCGGGTCTCTCATCTTCCATCTCCTCCTGCAGCTGCTTGATAGCGCGGTGGATCAGCACCTTGGTCGCCCCGTCCGAGCGCCCCAGCGCCCGCGCTATCTCCCGATTGTCCATGCCGAGGGCGAAGCGCATGATCAGGGCGTCGCGCCGGTCGTCCGGCAGGTGCTCCAGGTGCGCCATCACCTGCCGCAGCTCCTCGCGCCCCTCGGCGATCGCCTCGGTGTCGTGGCGCGCGGCGATCGGATCGGCGTTTTCCAGCGGCGTCTGCGGCCGCCGCGAACGGTCGCGGTAGTAGTTGCTGGCGAGGTTGTGGGCGATCCGGATCACCCACGGCCGCAGCGGCCGCCCGTCGGACTCGCGCCGCGCCCGGTCGAAGTGCCGGTATGCCTGGAGGAAGGCCTGCTCGGTCAGGTCCTCGGCGTCGTGGTGGTTGCCCACCCGGTAGTAGGCGTAGGAATAGACGTCGCGCAGGTGCGAGCGGTAGAAGTCCTCGAAGGCGCGATCGAGCTCCGCCTTGGCCGCCGGAGCCAGCTCCGCCGGCTCGACGTTCTTCGCGGGGTCGCTCACCGGCCAAGCCTACTCGCGCGAGTGCGCGATCTGGCGAGCGCCGGACCAAGCGGGGCAAGGACGCAGGGAGGCCGAATAGCAGCGCTATTTGGCCGACTGAGGACGCCGCACCGCGCAGTGTCCGCCGCCGCCAGATCAGGCGGCCCGCCTCTGGCGCTCCACCTGGCGCAGCGTCGCGACCCACTCCTCGACGTCGAACTCGCCGCTGATCAGGGCGGCGAGACCGGAGAGGGCGGTGGCCTCGGCGCCGGAAGCGGCGACCGTCTCGGCCAGCAGCGGCACCGTGTCGAGCCCCTCGGAGGCCTGGCCGATCTTGCCGGGGATCTCCTTCGCCGGCGTGCCGGTGCCGAGCAGCTCGCCGGCGCGGCGGTTGCGGCCGGTCGGCGCCATCATCGTCGCGGTCAGGTCGCCGACCCCGGCGAGGCCGGCGAAGGTCTCCGGCTCGGCGCCGCGGGCGACGGCGTGGTCGATGCACTCGCGCCAGATCGCCGCCACCGCGATCCCGGCTGCGTTCAAGCCCTGCGGCTCGGCGGCCGCGGCGGCGAGGGCGGCGGCGTTCTTCGCCGCGCCGGCCATCTCCACCCCGGTGACGTCGCGGGAACGCTCGCAGACCAGACCCGCCTTGTCGAAGACCTCGCCGACTTGGGCCCGCAGCTCCTCGTCAGCCGAGCCGAGCACCAACGCGGCCGAGCCGGAGACCGCCTCGCGCGCGTGAGCCGGCCCGCCGAGGCAGGCGATTCCCCGCGCCCGCACGCGTTCGTCGACGTATTCGGAGGGGAGCTGGCCGCCGGGGGCGATCAGCCCCTTGGTCAGGATCAGCACCGCGCTGCGCGAGCTGACCCGGTCGGCGATCGCCCCCACCGCCTGCGGCAGCTGCGCCGAGGGGATCGCCAGGCAGATCAGGTCGAGGCCGGCGAGCTCGATCGCCGAAGCAGGTCGCACGTCGATCGACTCGGGCAGCGGCACCCCGGGCAGGTAGCGGCGGTTCTCGCCGTCGGAGATCAGCTCCTCGACCCGCTCCGGCGTCCGAGCCCCGAGCTGGACCTCGAGCCCGCCGCGGGCGAGCAGCACCGCGACCGCCGTCCCCCAGCTGCCGGCGCCGATCACCGCGGCGCGGCGCATCGGCGGCAGCCCGCCGAGGTCTTCCCACTGCAGCAGCACGTTGGGCCAGATCCGCGCGGTCACCGTTTCGGCCAGGGCCGGCGAGGGCTCCTCGGCGCGCGGGAAGGTCATCGGCGGCCCCAGCCGCACCTTCACCTTTTTCGGCCGGATGCGCCAGCCGCGGCGCACGTGTTCGGTGCCGAGGACCGCGGTCGGGATCACCACCGCGCCGGTCTGCAGGGCGAGGCGTCCGACCCCGCGCTTGGGGTCGGAGAGGGTGCCGCGGCGGATCCGGGTGCCCTCGGGGAAGACGCAGACGGCGCCGCCGCGTTCGGCGATCATCCGCGCGGTCAGCATCGATTCCTCGTCCGACTCGCCGCGGCGGACCGGGAAGGCACCGAGGCGGGAGAGGAACCAGCCCTGCAGCGGCCGCTCGAAGAGCTCGACCTTGGCCATGTAGTTCATCGGCCGCCGCCAGGGTAGGCAGGCGCCGACGACGAAGGGGTCGAGGAAGCTGCGGTGGTTGGCGGCGACGATCGCCCCGCCCTTCGCCTTGCCGTAATCCCGCCCGAGCCGCCCCAGCCGGAAGTAGACGAGGAAGAACGGCAGCAGGATCGCCCGCGCGACGCAGTACATCGGCCAGTTGACGCTGTGCCTGCGCGTGTAGGCATGGTAGGAGGCGAGCCTCTCTGGGGTCACGCGTAGCGCTACACGGAGAAATAGGCACGGTTACGGCACACCCCCGTTTCAGAAATGTTGAAGAGTGCGCCACCCGTGCGCCCGGGCCGGGCACCCTCCTCGGCATGCCCACCGAGTCCGTAAAAAGTCCGCTTGAGGCCGACTTTTTACGGACTCGCGATGACGACCGGGAGCTCGCAGAGCTGGCGCGCCAACAGCACGGGGTGGTGTCTCGGCGCCAGTTGGCCGAAGCGGGCTTCCGCAAGGATGCAATCACGGTCCGGTTGCGTAATGGACGGCTTATCGAGTGCACGCGGGTGTCTACGCGGTGGGTCATCGAGCTCTCTCACGTCAGGGATGGTGGATGGCTGCAGTACGGGCATCCGGACCCGACGCGGTCTTGAGCCATCACACCGCTGCGGCGCTCTGGAGCCTTCGCGGCTACTCGGGCGGGGCGATCCACGTCACCGTTCCGCGCAAGAGCACGTCCTCGAAGCAGATCAGAAGACACCTCTCTCACGTGCCACCTGATGAGCGGACCGAGAAGGACGGAATCCCAGCTACCTCGGTGCATCGGACGATCTTCGATCTTGCAACCACCGTCTCCGTCGATGAGGTGATCGCGATGATCAAGGAGGCCGAATACCTGAACCTCTGGGACCGCCTCTCGCTTTGGGACTTCTTGGAGCGCTACCCCGGCAAACGAGGCTCCCGAAATCTCCGCTTCGCCCTCAAACGCATCACCGAAGAGCCCTCGAGCCGCAAGCGCAGCAAGCTGGAGGAACGCTTCGCACCCTTCCTCCGCCGGTACCACCTGCCCCTACCCCGCTTCAACGACTGGATCTTCCCCGGTGGTAACCGCTACCGGGTCGACTGTCACTGGCCGCAACGCCGCCTGATCGTCGAGCTCGACGGTTGGCAGGGCCACAGCTCCCGCTCGGCCTTTCAGGACGACCGGGCACGCGACCGCGCGCTCAAGGTCGCCGGCTACTCCGTGATCCACCTCACCTGGGCGCAGCTCGACTCGGAACCCGCCCAGATTGCTGCCGATTTGCGGGAGCTCCTGGGCCGGGCCGCATCCACCTCTACAAGCCATTAGGAGGTGGATGCGGCCCGGCAGGGGCGGCCCCGGACTACCAGGCCGCCGCGACCATCTCGGTGAGTTCTTCGTGAGAAGGCGGCTGCGGGACGCGCTCCAGCTCCGGGCGCTGGAGCATCGCCTCGATCGCCTCGCCGAGTTTCGAAGCGTCACCGCCGACGTCGCCGAGACGAGGAGGGCGGCCCAGTTCCTCGATGCGGTCGGGAAGACCGAAAAGATCGGCGTCGAGGGCCTCGGCCAGCTGCGTATAAGCGTCCCGTGCCTGCTCGGACAAGAGCGCAACCGACCGCGGCAGGATCGCCGCGTTGGTCTCGGCATGAGGGGTGCCGCAGAGGCGCACCAGCGTCTGGCAGACGAGGTGGTGCAGGCCCATCCCGGCGGAGTCGATCGCGTAGCCGCAGAGAAGAGAGCCGAGCGCCAGCGCGTCGTTGTCCCGTCTCTCCCGCTCCTGGTCGAGCGCCCGGGCGATCAGCTCCGCCCCGCGCAGCGCGGTCATCTCCGAGACCGGATTCGAGAGCGGCAGGTAGAGCGTGTCGGCCCCGTGCGCGAGCGCGTTCATCGAGCTCGCCCGCAGCTCCGCCTCCGGCTGGCTCGTCATCGCCTCGGGGTCGGCGATCACCAGCGCCGGCCGCACCATCCCCCGCGCCCGTTCCTCGGCTCCTTCCGGAAACCGGTGGAACCCGGTCATCTCGGCCCCGGACATCGTCGTCGGCACCGCCACGACCTCCGCACCCGACACAGCCGCGACCGCCTTCGCCACATCGATCACCCGGCCGCCGCCCAGCGCCACGAGCGGGCGCGCTCGCACCGCCTCACCATGCGAAGGAGGGGGTGCGAGTGCGCCCACCAACGCCGCGGCGGCGGCCGGAACCTGACCAGACGCGACCTCGTGAACCCCCTTTGCGGCCCCGGCCAAAGCCTCCGCCCCATCCAGCGCCCGCTCGGTGCTCAGCAACTCGAACTCCTCGACCCCCTGCTCGCGCAACACCTCGACGGCCTCACCGACCCCGCCCCGCCGGAGGACGACGGTGCGGCCGGCGTCGCGCCAGGTGAACTCGCCGCTCAACCCTGCGTCTGCACCCGCGGGTTCATCACCGGGCGCAGCCGTGGTTCGACCTCCTCGCGCAGGTGCTCGAAGTCGGGCGGCAGCGAGAGCTTCTCGCCGAGGTGCTCGAGCGGCTCGTCGACGATGAAGCCGGGGCCGATCGTCGCGATCTCGAACAGCACCCCGCTCGGCTCGCGGAAGTAGATCGAGCGAAAGTAGAAGCGGTCGATTTCCGGCGTCGGCTGGGCGCCGCCCGAGACGGCCTTCTCGCGCCAGTCCAACAGCTCGTCGGGAGTCGAGGCCCAGGCGACGTGGTGGACACTCCCCGCCCCCTGGATCCCGCGCTCGCCCGGCGCCTCGTCGTAGACGTAGAGGCCGCCGCGGTTCTCGCCGCGCGCTTCCCAACCGCCGTCGACCTGCTCGAACTCGAGCGCCTCCAGCAGGCCGGCGCTCGCCCCGGCCGAGGCCGCGTAGGCACGCACCGCGTGGAAGCCCTGCAGCGCCATCTCGGAGGGGATCTCGGGATGGTCGGCGATCAGCGGCGCGTCGGGCACCTCCACCACCGCCAGCTCGTGGTCGAGCCCCTCGGGGTCGGAGAAGATCAGGCCCTCGCCCTCGCGGCGGGACTCGGTGTCGTTGGCCCGCAGCCGCTCCTCCCAGAAGTCGAACGCGTCGGTCGAAGCGACCCGCCAGACGATCCGGTGCACCATCCCCGCGCCGGGCCGGCCCTGGGCGGCGCCGGGGTACTCGAAGAAGGTCAGATCGGAGCCCGGGTCCCCGTCCTCGTCGGCGAAAAAGAGGTGATAGACGGTCGGGTTGTCCTGGTTGACGGTTTTCTTGACCAGCCTCAATCCCAGGACGCCGGCGTAGAAGTCGACGTTGCGCTGGGCGTTCTCGGTGATCGCGGTGATGTGGTGAATTCCCTCTAGCTTCATTGCTCACGTATAGCATCCGGTCATGAGCCGCGGACGACGACGCGCTGTCAGGGTCCTGATCGTCCTCGGTTCGGTCCTCGCCTTCCTCAGCGTCTTCGCGATCTGGATCGAGCGCCAGGCGCTCAACACCGACGACTGGGTCTCGACCAGCGGCAGGCTGATCCACAACCAGAAGATCCGCGAAGCGGTGGGCAATTACCTGGTCGACCAGCTCTACGAAAACGTCGACGTCAAGAAAGAACTGGAAGACATCCTTCCCGGAGAAGTGAGCGAACTTGCCGGCCCCGCGGCCGGCGGGCTGCGCCAGGTCGCCGGCGACGGCGCCGAAAAGGTGCTGGAAACGACGACCGCGCAGGAACTCTGGGAAGACGCGAACCGGGCCACCCACGAACAGCTGCTGGCGGTGCTGGAAAACAAGAAAGAAGCCGTCGAAACCGAAAACGGGGAAGTCACCCTCAACCTCGGCAGCCTCCTCACCAACCTCGCCCAGCAGGTCGGGATCGGCGAAAGCCTGGCGGAAAAGCTGCCGCCCGACGCGGGCCAGATCACGATCCTCAAGTCCGACCAGCTGAAGACGGCGCAGAACATCGCGGTCGCAGTCAAGGGACTGGCGCTGCTGCTCTCGATCCTCACCTTTGCCGCCTTCGGCGCGGCGATCTACCTCTCCCGCAACGGGCGCTGGGTCACCGTTCTCTACAGCGGTATCGGCCTGATCGCGGCGGGGTTCGCGGCGGTCGTCTTCCGACATATCGCCGGCGGCATCGTCGTCGACCAGTTGGTGAAGAACGACAGCGTCAAGCCGGCGGGCGAAGCCGCCTGGTCGATCGGCACCTCACTGATGGTCAGCATCGCGACCACGGTGATCGTCGTCGGCGTCCTCTTCGCCGCCGCCGGCTGGCTCGCCTCGCCGACCGGCGCCGCCCGCACCACGAGGCGCTACATGGCACCGACCCTGCGCCTCCACATCGCCTACGTCTACACCGGCCTCGCGATCCTCGTCTGCTTCTACTTCCTAACCGGTCCGACCCAGGGGCTGCGCACCTTCCTGACGACGCTGATCATCGCCGGCATGGCCGCCTTCGGCATCCACGAGCTGCGCAAACAAACCGCCGAGGAATTCCCCGACGCGAGCTACGACGGCGCCTTCGGCCACACCCGCGACAAAGTCGTCAGCGCGGTCAAGGAGGCGAACATCCCCGAGCGGGTCGGAGAGCAGGCCTCGAAGCTGCGGTTACCGGAGAAGCGGCGGCCCGAGGGCGGTGCAACGGGAGCGGCGAGCGAGGCCCCCACCGCGACGCTGCCGGTGAGCGAGGAGGATGCCCGCCTGCAGCGCCTGGAAAAGATCGGCGAGCTGCGCGACAAGGGCATCCTCACCGAAGAGGAGTTCGCCGCCGAGAAGACCCGGCTCCTCGGCGGCGGCTCGAACTCCTCTTAGGCTTTGGGCTCGACGCCCAACTGAATACGGACCCGCGCGCCGGGCGGCAGGATCTTGCCGGGCTTCGGTTGCTGCTGGAGGACCTTGCCGACTTTTTTGGCCGTCGGCGCATCGACTTTCTTCACGTGGCCGAGGTTGCAGCCGCGCCGCTTGACCAGCTTTTTCGCCACTTTCAGCGTGCGGTTCTTGAGCTGCGGCACCACACAGGCGGTGTACAGGAAGTCGTCGAACCGGGTGTTGGGGTTGGTGCCCGCGAACGTCGTCACCGAGACGTCGACACTGCCGGGTTTCGCGCTTTGCGGAACCGTGGCGGTGATTTCGGTGTCCGAGTCGACGGTGAACCCGGCCGGCGTGCTGCCGAATTTCACTTCGCTCGCCTGGGTGAAGCTGGTCCCGGCGATCGTCACCACGGTGCCGCCGGCGATCGAGCCGAAGGGAGGCGAAACCGCCGTGACTTCCGGCTGCGGCTGGATTTCGGCGGCGAGCTCGATCTCTTTGCCGCTGACCGTTTCGGTGGACGGGACGGCCGAGCCTTCGAACGGGGTGGGAAAGATCGATGCGTAGCTGGCACCCGACACATCGACTACGCCGATCATGTCTTCGACACTGGTCGGGTCGATCCCGATCAGGTCACCGGCCTTCACCTTCAGGTTGGTGTTGAACGTCTGCAGGCCTTCGTCGGTCGGGGATGCTCCCTGGCTGGTGCCCGTTGCTTCGAACTGCCCTTTGCCGTTGGGATGGAGGACTCGCAGATAGAACGGCCCGCCTTTCGCACCCTGGATGCGCCAGCGCACGATCGCCCCGTTCACCGGCGAGGCGAGCGTCGCCCCGGGCTCGGGCAGAGCCGTATTGAAGAGGGTCTGCACCCGTTCGAATTTGGTCGGAGTCGGTTCTTTCGGCAGGACGCTGCCGATGCTGATCACGGACGCCTGCGCCGCGCCCGCGAAAAGCGCACAGACCGCGGCCACGACCGCCATCACCATTGCCAGTCGACCCACCGACCTCCGTTTTAAAACTTCACTCTCCTGCTGTTGCCGCATCTTCTTTCCCTTTCTGTCAGGTTCCCTTGCCATCGGCGCCAAGCGCCTTCGCTGGGCTAAACGGCGAGTAAAGAGAAAGTTGCGGCGAATAATGAACAAGTTGGTGACAAAACCCTCACCATTTCGAAAAAAGCCCGCCGCCGGGATCGAACCGGCAACCTCCTCATTACAAATGAGGTGCTCTCCCAGGTTGAGCTAGGCGGGCGTGGTGGCGATTATGTCCTTAATGGACGTGACGTTCAGATTCTTAGAGGCTGACGAGGGTACCGTGCTAACGCGTGCGATCGAGGCCGCTTATGGTCAAAGTTATGACCTGCGGTGGGTGTACGACCCGGATGAGGTCGGACGCCGGATCGCCGCCGGCACCTATGTCTCTTGCATCGCCGAAAGCGCTGCAGGTGAGCTGCTTTGCCACATGGGTATGAGCTTAGCGGCTGCGGGCGATGCGGTCGCCCATTCCGGCCAAGCGGTGACGTTGCCTGCAGCCCGCGGGCAGCACCTTTTCACCCGCACCAAGCGCTGGCTGATGGACTGGGCGCAGGAGCGCGGATTGGCCGGCATGTACAGCGAGGCGACCGCCGCCCACCCCTACAGCCAGAAGGCGAACATCGAGCTCGGCGCGCACGAGACCGGCTTCCTGCTCGGCTGGATCCCGGCGACGGTCAGCAACGACGCCGCGGAGGGCCGTCGCGGCCGCCAGTCGGCGGCGCTCTTCTACACGAAGCTGAACGACGGCCACGAGCGTCCGGTCTACGCGCCGGAGCGCCACCGCGAGATCGTCGCCCAGACGATCGAGCTCTGCGAGCTGCGGGGGGAGCTGGCCGAGCCGCCGCCGCAGTGCGAGCTGGAGGAGCGCTCAGAGCTCCACTGCGAGATCGACCGCGGCCACAACCTGGCCCTGATCACGGTCCACGTGCCCGGCGCCGATTTGGAGGAGGCGATCGGGGCCGAGCGCCACCACCTCTTCCGCCACGAGAACCTCGACGCCGTCTACATCGACCTGCCGCTGGAGCGGCCGGCGACCGCCTTGGTCGCCGACCACCTGGAGCGCCTCGGCGTCTCCTACTCCGGGATCTTCCCCAACCACCGCACCGACGGCGACGTGCTCCGCATGCAGTCGCTGCACCGGGTCCGAGTCAAGGCCGACGACGTTGCCGTCGCTTCGGACCATGGGCGCGAGCTGCTCGAGTACGTCCTGTCTGATCTGCCGCAGGCGGCGCGACCGGCCTAGAGCGGGACCTCGCGAGACGCCAGGTGGGTGCCGACCTTGCGCTTGACCCGCTGCAGGGCGTTGTCAACGGTCTTGGTGTCGCACTCCAGGCGCTCGGCGATCAGCTCGTAGGAGTGGCCGTCGAGGTAGAGCGAGAGCACCCGGCTCTCGAGGTCCGAGAGCACGCCGGAGACGCCCGAGAGGCAGGAGACGAGGCTCTCCAGCTCTTCGGTGGCGATCACCTGGTTGACCGGGTCGTGGACGCTCGGACCGGGCAGGATCTCGTCCAGCGTCGTTTCCGAGTCGCCCGCCGCGGCCGGGGTCTGGCTGAAGGAGACGTACTGGTTGAGGGGGGTGTGCTTGTTGCGGGTCGCGGTCTTGACCGCAGTGATGATCTGGCGGGTGATGCAGAGCTCGGCGAAGTTGCGGAAGCTCGACTCGCGGTCGGTGCGGTAGTCGCGGATCGCCTTGTAGAGGCCGAGCAGCCCCTCCTGGATCAGGTCGTCGGACTCTCCCCCGAGGAGGAAGTAGGACGAAGCCTTAAGGCGGACGAAGCCGCGGTAGCGCCGGACGATCGTGTCGTAGGCATCTGGTCGTCCCTCCTTGGCGAGGGCGACGAGGTAATGATCATCAAGCTCAGCTTGAGGGTTAGTGCTGGGGACGCGCGCGGCAGCCGCCGGCACGGGCAATTCCTGCGTAGGCGTAGATAGAGCCACAGATCCTTCTCCTTGACTGAAGGGTCGTGGCGCCGCTTACCTCCCCTGGCAGGCGCCTTCTACAAGTGAGCCTCAACTTGAGGTTCACCCTTATGTTGCGGCGCATTCTTACCGTCCTGCGATGTTCTGTCAACCCCCAATTTGCGTAAATGCAAACGGCGTTGCATTTGCAGGAGTTGCCGGAGGCGCTTCAGGTGCGCTGGCGGAGGGCCTCGAACAGCACGGCGGTTGCCGCTGCCGAGACGTTCAGGGACTCGACTTTGCCGAGTTGCGGGAGGGCGACGAGGCCGTCGCAGCTGGAAGCTACGCGGGGGCGGAGGCCTTTGCCCTCGCCGCCGAGGACGATCACGGTGGAGCCGGTCAGGTCGACGGACCAGGGCGGCTGCTCGGCCTCGGCGTCGGCGCCCCAGATCCAGAAGCCCGCCTCCTTCGCTTCGGCCAGCCAGTCGGCGAGGTTGCGGACGTGGGCGACTTCGATGTGCTCGACGGCGCCGGCCGAGGCCTTGCAGGTGGCCGCCGTGATCGCCGCCGAGCGCCGCTCCGGGATCACGACCCCGGCGGCGCCAGCGAACTCGGCCGAGCGGCAGACGGCGCCGAGGTTGCGCGGATCCTGCACCTGGTCGAGGGCGACCAGCAGCGCCCCCTCCCGCAGCATCCCCCGCGCGTCGCCGTAGGGATAGGGATCGACCTCCGCCACCACCCCCTGATGGTCCGGCGACCCACAAAGCCGCTCCAACTCCTCCCCCGAAGTCTCCGGCGCCCGCCAAACCCGACGAACCCCCCGCCTCCCCCGCTCCGCCTCGGCAACGGGACGACGTCCGTAGATGACCTGGTTTGCCATCAGGCTTTGGGGACCAACTGCGGACCCTCAGCCGAATCCCGAACCGTCCACCCCATCTCAGCCAATTGATCCCGAATCTCGTCCGCCTTCGCAAAGTCCTTAGCCGCCCGAGCCTCCTCCCGTTCCTGCATCAGCTGCGCAGCCTCGCCGTCGGCCTCGACACCCTCATCTGGCTGAGCAAGGGTGCCGAGGCCGACCAAGTCGAGCATCTCCGCAAGCGCCCCAGCTGCCTCCCCCCCATCTACCTCGCCCCGATTAGCTTCGCCCACCAGCTCGAACGCCTCGGCGAGAGCCCGAGGCGTGTTGAAATCGTCGGCCAGAGCCCCCCGAAACGCCTCGATCCGAGCGCCGGGGGAAGGGTCGCCGGACACTCCCCGCTGTTTGTCCGCCGACCCTTCCCCCGGCGCTCCCAGCGGGTTGTCTCTGAAGAAGTTCCTGAGCCGCTCGACCCTGGCAACGGATTCCTCCATCTGCTCCTCACCGAAAGCCAATGGCTGGCGATAGTGGCCGGAGATCAGATAGGCCACGACCGCCTCGCGCCCGTAACGATCGAGCGCCTCAGACAGCTGAAAGATGTTCCCCTCGGATTTCGACATCTTCTCCGCGTCCGTCTCGATCATCCCGTTGTGCATCCAGATCCGGGCGAAGGGACGGCCGGCGGCCTCTGACTGGGCGATCTCGTTCTCGTGGTGGGGGAAGACGAGGTCCGAGCCGCCGCCGTGGATGGCGAAGGTCGCGCCCAGCTCCTGCTCGGCCATCACCGAGCACTCGATGTGCCAGGCGGGGCGGCCGGGACCCCAGGGGGAGTCCCATTTGGTGTCCTCGTCGGGCTTGTGCGCCTTCCAGAGGGCGAAGTCGAGCCGGTCCTCCTTCAGCGAGGCCGAGCCGGCGTCCTCTCCCTGGTCCATGTCTTCGGGCCGGCGGTTGGAGAGCTTGCCGTAGGGGCCGAAGCTGCGGACGCGGAAGTAGACGTCGCCGCCGGACTCGTAGGCGTGGCCGGAGTCGACGAGCTCCGCGATCAGCGCGACGATCCCCGCCACGGTCTCGCTCGCCAGCGGCTCGGAATCCGGCCGGCCGAGCCCGAGCCGTCCGGTGTCCTCGAAGTAGGCGCTGGTCATCGCCGCCGCGAACTCGCCCGAAGGCTTGCCCGCGCCGCGCGCCGCGACGTAGATCTTGTCGTTGATGTCGGTGACGTTGACGACCAGCTTCGGCCGGAAGCCCTCCGAGCGCAGGAAGCGGGCGAAGAGCGAGAAGACGACGAACGGCCGCGCGTTGCCGATGTGGATGCGGCTGTAGACGGTCGGGCCGCAGGCGTAGATCCCGACCTCCTCCGAGTCCAGAGCCCGCAGCTCGCCCGTAAACGTATCCCTGACCCGAACCTCTCTCATCGCTCAGCAGGATATGCGCATCCCGCACGTGCCAGGGGTCAGGGAGACCCCGCAGGAGCCTCCCAAAATTTGCGACGGAGGGGTCTCCCCGACCCCTAAAACGTCCGGTAACCGGCCGTCGATGCTTTGGACTCGCCGCGCAACCAGGAGGGCGCGGTCTCCTCGGCGGCCGCTTCGGCCTCGCGGCGCGCCTTGCTGACGCTGGCCTTGATCTCGTCCTCGGTCGCCTCGCGCACCCGCTCCTCGCGCTTCTGCGCCTGCACGCGGATCCGGTCGGACTCGACTCGAATTTGATCCTCGGCGCGCTTGCGGGCGGCCTCCTCGGCCTCGCGCTCGACTTTCTCGAGCAGGTGGCGGACGCTTTCCTCGGCTTCGCGCCGAACCTCCTGGGTCCCATCCATCACCCGCGCTCGATCTCGGTCTCCAGCCGCACCGCGGCCTCGTGGGACTCCTCGGCCCTGGCTTCGGCGTCGGCGGCGCGCTGCTCGGCGGCGGCGATCCGGCGGTCGGCCTCGGTCTGTATCCGCCTGCGCGCGTCCTCGATCTGAGCCTCGAATTCCTCTTTGGCGACCTGCTGGGCTGCGGTGGTCGCGCTCTCGGCCTCGGCCTTCGCCTTGGTCGCCGCCTCTTCAGCCTCGCTGCGCGTCCGGTTCGCCTTGGTGACGATCTCTTCGCGCTCGGACTGCGCGCGCCTCTGCAGCTCCTCGAAGGACTTCTCGGCCCGATCCCGCGCCGCCTCCGCGGCGGTGGCGCGCGAGTCGGCTTCGGTTCGTGCCTTGCGCTCGGCGGCGATCCGCTCGCGCGCCTCGGCCGAGACCTTGCGCAGCGTCAGCATCGCCCGCTGCTTGACCTCGTCCCTGACCGCGTCGGCCCGCTTTTCGGCCGCGGCGACGCGACCCTCGCTGACCCGCACCCACTCGAGCGCCTGGTCGGCGACGCCGCGCATCGCCCGCGTCGCCTCCCCGACCTGCTGCAGCTGCCTCGCCGGCTCGCTCATCCCCAGCAACCTACTATCGAGGCCGGAGGGGACTGCAGCAAAGAGACAGCGCTAAGACCGCAATTTCCGATCCTCGCTGGCATGAAGATCGCGCTTGAGCACCTTGCCCGTCGCGTTCCGCGGCAGCTCGTCGAGGAACTCGACCTCACGGGGCGCCTTGTACGAAGCGAGGTGGGCCTTTACGTGGGCAGTCAAGTCTCCTTCGGAGACCTCGACCCCGGAGCGGATGACGACGAACGCCTTCAGGCGCTGGCCGAATTCGGCGTCGTCGACCCCGATCACCGCCACCTCCTCGACCGCGTCGTGGTCGGCGAGCAGGTCCTCGACCTCGCGCGGGAAGACGTTCTCGCCGCCGGAGACGATCATCTCGTCGTCGCGGCCGTCGATGAAGAGGCGCCCGGCCTCGTCGATGTGGCCGACGTCGCCGCTCGAGTAGAGCCCGTCGATGATCTCCTTGCCGCCGCCGCCGGTGTAGCCCTCGAAGGCCATTTCGTTGCCGACGAAGATACGGCCGACCTCGCCCTGCGGCACCTCCACCCCGTTCTCGTCGTAGAGGCGGATCTGGGTCCCGCGCGGCGGTTTGCCGGCGGTGCCGGGCGCAGCGCGCAGGTCCTCGGGGGTGGCGACGGTCGCATAGGCGACCTCGGTCGAGCCGTAGAGGTTGTAGACGTTGTCGCCGAAGCGGTCCATCCACTCGATCGCCAGCTCGCCCGGCAGCGCCGAGCCCGAGAGCGAGGTGATCCTCAGCGAAGGCAGGCTGTACTTGTCGAGGACCTCGTCGGGCAGGGTGAGGATGCGCTGGACCATCACCGGCACCGCCGCCAGCACGTCGGCGCGGCTCTGCTCGGCCGCCTTCAGCGTCTCCTCCGGGTCGAACTTGCGCCGCAGCACCATCGTCGAGCAGGTCGGCAGGCTCATCACGAAGTGGAAGAAGCCCCAGGAGTGGAAGAGCGGCGCCGCGATCATCATCGTCATCCGGCTGCGAAAGGGGATCTTGTCGATCAGCGAGGCGACCGCCATCAGCCCGTCGGGGCTGGAGCGCTGCGCCCCCTTCGGGGTGCCGGTGGTGCCGGAGGTGAGGATCACGAATTTGGGCTTGTCGGGGGGCGGCTTGTGGTCGGATTCGTCGCCGCCCTCGATCAGGCTCTCCAGGGTCGGCGCGGAGACCTCGCCGTCGCACCAGCCGACGATCCGCTGCACCGAGGGGTCGACGCCGCTGAGCAGGTCGGTGAACTCCTCGTCGTAGACGAGCGCCTTCGGCCCCTCGCGCTTGGTCACCTCGGCCAGCTGCGGACCGGCGAACATCGTGTTCAGGTAGAGCGCGCTGGCGCCGAGCTTGGCCGCGGCGAGGGTCGCCTCGACGAAGCCGCGGTGGTTGCGGCACATGATCCCGACCCCGTCGCCGTGGCCGATCCCCATCGCCGCCAGCGAGTGGGCGAGCGCGTTGGTGCGGCGGTGCAAGCGCTCCCAGCTGAGGGCGCCGCGCTCGTCGACGATCGCCAGCTCGTGCGGGTGGTGGAGCGCGGCGGTGGTGACGCCGGTCGCCGGCGAGGCGCCCCAGCGCAGGAAGGTGCCGCCGATCTTCAGCACCTTGTCCGGGCGCATCGGCTCGAGGATGCCGGCTTCGCGCAGCACCTTGACCTCGAAGATCGAGTCGGAGATCGAGCCGCGCAGGCTTGCCGGACTGAGCGAAGGCGCCATACCCGGCGAAGATTATTCGGATTCGACGCTTGCCACCGCGATGCAGGCGATTCCCTCGCCGCGGCCGACGAATCCCATGCCCTCGTTGCTGGTCGCCTTGACGCTGACCCGGGCGGAAGTGGCCTCGGCGAGCGTCCGCTCCATCTCCGCCTTGTAGGGGCCGAGGCGGGGCTGCTCGCAGATCAGGGTGGCGTCGATGTTGACGATCGGGCCGGCGATCGTGCCGACCACGGTGCGCAGGAGGTCGATCGAGTCGGCGTCCTTGAAGTCCGGGTCGTCGTCGGGGAACATCTCGCCGATGTCGCCGCCGCCGGTGGCGCCGAGCAGCGCGTCGATCACCGCGTGGGTGAGGACGTCGGCGTCGGAGTGGCCCTCGAGGCCCTGGTCGTGCTCGATCTCGACGCCGCCGAGGACGAGGCGCCGTCCCGAGGCGAAGCGGTGGCTGTCGTAGCCGAGGCCGACCATGATCAGCGGACGCGGGCGCCGAGCGGAGCGAGGCTCCGCCGGCGCTGCTCGAAGACGCATATCTCGCTTATCCCCAGTTCGTCGAGGAACCCAACCGCCCGCTCGTATTCGAAGCCGACCTGCTCGGGCAGGTGGGCGTCGGAGGAGAGGGCGAAGGAGGCGCCGGCCTCGACGCACATCTCGGCGAACTGGCGCGAGGGATAGAGCTCGCCGACCGGCTTGCGGAGCCCCGCGGTCGAGACCTCGACGGCGATCCCGCTCTCGGCGATCGCCTCCACCGCCGGCTCGTAGAAGGCGCGCAGGTCGCGGTCGGGGAGCGGCCGCGCGCGGCCCCAGACCTTGACCAGGTCGGGGTGGGCGAGGACGTCGAAGAGGCCCGAGCGGGCGGCGGCGGCGATCTGCTCGAAGTAGCGGCGCCAGATCTCGTCGGCGTCGCCGTCGCCGTCCCAGACGTCGAAGCCCTCGTGGTCGACGGCGGCGTCGCCCTCGCCGATGAAGTGGACCGAGCCGACGACGTAGTCGAAGTCGCGCGCGTCCAGCAGCGCGGCGATCCGGTCTTCGGCGCCGGGGATGAAGTCGCACTCGACGCCGAGCCGCAGCGGCGTGCCGCGGACGAACTCGCAGTAGGCGTCGATGTCGTCGACCGCGTTCTCGACCCAGAGCGGGTGCTGCCAGAGGTCGAGCGCCGCCCGGAAGCGGTAGACGTGCTCGGAGACGCCGAGCTCCTCGATCCCGGCCACCCTGGCGGCGTCCAGGTAGCGCTCGACGTTCTCGTCCGTGAAGTAGCGCTCGGATGTCGTCCCGCCCTCATCGGGACGGAGGTGCAGGTGGTAGTCG
>Ga0207687_10000212_pt1 | contig 39469 bp, 31 predicted proteins | sample KBSM54metaG_FD_184399 | JGI IMG/M metagenome (GOLD analysis project Ga0207687, IMG submission 184399) | Miscanthus rhizosphere microbial communities from Kellogg Biological Station, Michigan, USA - KBS M5-4 metaG (SPAdes) (version 2) | ecosystem: Host-associated > Plants > Roots > Rhizosphere >...
ACCAGCGGCATGCTCTGGGCTCTGACGCAGGGGCCTCTGACCGAGGCGCATCGTGAGGAGAGCATTCGCAACTTCCACCTCTACCACCGGCTCGAATCGGAGGCCAAGGCTCGCGGCCATTCGTTCAAGGCCGAGCTCAGCGATGGAAGTGAGGCGGTCTACAGCTGCGAGCGATGTGGCGCTCTTGGTTATGCCGACGCAGCCGCGGGACCGCTTGTCGGTGGCCAACTCTTCGAGTCCGACTGCATTGGCGAGGAGCTACCCGACGCCACTGACGCCGGGTAGCCACCCCAGTTTGCTCTAGGCCCAGGGACCAGAACCCGCCTCGACCTCGTCGTCGAGAAAGTCGGCGCTGCCGACGCCGTCGTCCAAGAGATGGATGTAGGTGCGGAGCGTGAAGGCCGGGTCCGCGTGGCCCAGCCAGACCTGGATCTGTTTGAGGTTCTTGCCGTTGGCAAAGAGCAGAGAGGCGCAGGTGTGGCGGAAGTTGTGGAAGCTGACCCAGGGCATCCCGACCAGCTTGCGCGCTGGATTGAGGACGCGGTCGGCGACCTTGCCCCGGATCAGCTCCGTGCCCACCTCGGAGGTGAAGACCGGCTCCTCAGGGCCGGAGTAGTGCGCCTCGCGATGCTCGCGAAGCCTTGCGGCCATCCGCGGCGCCAGGGGAATGTCGCGACGGCCGGCGCCGCTCTTCAGCCGCCGGCGCTTGCCGCGGTAGACCTGCTCGCGAACCTTGACGACCGGCTTGCCCTCGAGCTGGAGGTGCTCCCAGGTCAGCCCGATCACCTCCGAGATCCGCATTCCGGTGTGGACCATGAACTCGAAGAACAGGTGCCAGTCCTCTGGGATCGCCGAGAGCAGGGTCGCGAGCTCCGCTTTGGTCAGGGTCTTGGCACGCTCCTCGTCGGGGATCTCCTCGAGGAGTGGAGCAGGGATACGGACGCCGCGGATCGGGTTCGTGCCGATCAACCCGTCCTCGAGCGCGGTGGCGAAGAGCGTCGAGAGCGACGCCCTCGTTTTCCGGATCATCGACGTGCTCAGGCCGTCGTTGCGCATCGCCATCAGGAGCTCGCGGACATCTTTGGGCTCGATCTCGCTCAACTTCCATTTCGCCCACCGTGGCATCGCGTGGTTCTGGATCGTCCGCCGATACTCGGGGCGGGTCGTCTCCGAGAAGCCGCGTTGGGTACGGCCGGCATAGGTCTCGATCCACTGAGCGAAGTAGTCGCCGAATCGGACCCTGTCGACCGGTTTGCTGTCGACGGAGTCTCGGAGCGCCTTCTTCTCACGGGCTTCGTGGAAAGTGCGGCAGGTTTCTTTGTGCTGGCGTCCGCGATGGCGCCACGTGATCACATAAGGGCAGGTGCATCGGTCTCCGCCCTTGCATCGATTCCCGTGGGCGCGGTAGATGCCAGGGGTAGAGGTGCGTGCTAGCTGGGTCATGATTTTCTCCTTCCGCCAGCGCAACTGGCGTGTCGTTCATGACCTCTTCACGAACGAGCTGGACCTGGCGCCACCCCTCGGCAACAGCATGGCGCGATTCGGCAACCAGGGGGCAACACGATGTCGTCTGCCAGCCGCAAAGGACCGCAAGCAGCCGCAAATCCGAGTTGCCGAGATCGCCGCTATCGCCGATCGGACCGCGAAATCGCGAAACGGCCGTAAACAGCCGTAAGGTAATCAGGCTTTTCTCAGTCCGGAAACCGGGGTTCGAATCCCCGTAGCGGTACTAAGCACCTGTCTCTGGAGTGGGGCCTGGACTTGAGGCGCCGCGTTGAACGCCGGGATCCTCCAACTTCATTCTTCTTCCGGATTCCCCACGGCTATAAGGACTTGAGAGCCAGAGCGCAGCGACTCTGCGCACAAGCCAATTGGCGTCTTGGCTTGACATCCGGCTTTTAGGCAGATGGGTGGGCTTGCCATGCCGCGCTCTTACCCCCGAAGCCTCGGGACTGTTCGCCGTTGCTCTGAAATCTGAGCGCTCGTCCTTCGTCCACCACCCGAGACTCTTCCCGTCAACACCCTGCTGGTCCAACTCATGTTCGACGGTCTCAAGAGCGGCATAGGCGGCGGACCAGTTGAACTCCTCATCCTTCAGCATGAGATTGATCAGTTGGACAACTCGACCAGCTGCCGGATTTGTCCCAGTGGTTTCCAGGGCTGCGTCAAGGTCTAAGCCATCGATGTGCTCCAGCCCGTCTGGTGGTGATGGGCGCTCATATCCCAGCGATTCAACGAGGTCGGCGAACTCTTTGAAGGGTAGGTGGCCCGTGCCGGCGTCTAGAAAGATGGTCTCCGTGATCTCGCCGTCAGCATCGACCGTGTGCCAGGAGTGGATCGAGACGCCTTCAAAGGCTCGGCCCCAACGGACCCGCCCAATGCCGTTCAACCGCTTGACGAAAGCTTCCACCTCGTCCTGGACGATGCGGGGTTCCTCCTCCGGAGTTGCTCCACCAGGCTGGTTATGGGTGAGCAGCAATCGCCTCGGCTCCCCGTCGACGGGATCTAGGCGATTGATGCATGCATGGACCAGTCGATCAACGTCGGCTTCCGCAGCTTCTAGTGTGATAACCCACTTCACCGGCAAGTGATGTTGGCGTTCGCGATAAGCGATTACCCGCGATCCTTCGAACGCTGCCGAGCGCGACGGTGCGCCTGAAGGCCGGCACGCGGTGCGACGGTCAGCCAGTGGCATTCGGCGGGTGCGCCATCCGTAGGTTCGTTGCGGTAGATCAGGCGGAAGCGTGGCTTCGCCTTGTGGGTCGGGATGTCGAAACGGACTCGGCGGCAGTTCGCCAGCTCGGGATGGAGGCCCGGACCCATCAACTCGCCGGTGAAGGGGTTGCCTTTGCATTCGACCAGCAGCTCAGTGATGCGGCGCTTCAGGGCCTCGGCTTCGTCTTTGCCGGCTTGGTCGCTGTCGGCGGCCGGGGTGGTCAGTTCCGCAACGTCGTCGAGGACGCCTTTGGCAAAGGTGACGCCCACCACGTCGGGCGCTTTGTCGGTCATTCCTCGGTGGGGATCTCGATGCCGAGCTTGGCCAGCGCCTCGGCGCCGTCTTCCTTGTGATCGGCGGCGCCGCTGCGGATGCGCTCGGCGGCGATGGCGGCGGCTTCGTCATCGGCGCGGCGCGACTCGAAGGTTTCGGCCATCTCGTCGATCCTCGAATCCATCGCTCGCATCTGCTCTTCTAGCCGATGCAGCTTGTCTTGGACCTGATCCGATCTCCTGGGAAGAAGAGGCATCGCAGCAAGGCTACCTCGCGTGTCTGATGTCTCACGGCAACGCCCGAGTAAGCGTGTCCCGAAATATGTCCCCGACTCCACCGAGTTGGATCGAACTCGATTGAAGCAACTGGACGGAGTCGCCTTGGATCAGCCGCAAACGGCTTCGCAGAGCCAATTCGCAGTCCGGAAACCGGGGTTCGAATCCCCGTAGCGGTACTGGATGCTGCCTCAGGTCACGCCGATGCCGGCTTCGGCGCGGCGGGCGTAGGCGGCGTCGAGGGTTCGCAGGGCGTTGCCGTAGAGGATGGCCTCGGCGTGCTGGGGGTAGGCGGTGTGCAGCGCCTCGGCCAGCGGCCGTAGGGTGCGCGCCTGTTCGATTCCGCCGACCATCGGTTTGATGAAGCCGTCGAGGTCGGTGCCGAGGCCGATGTGCTCGTAGGAACCGGTCAGCTCCTGCAGCTTGCCGATGTGGAAGCGGACGCTGCGCAGCGTCGTCTCGAAGTCGCCGGGGTCGTCCTCGTGCAGCCCGTCGTTGAGCAGGTGGTGGGCCATGATCAGGCCGACGACGCCGTTGCGGGCGGCGACGGCGCGGACCGTCTCGGCGCTCAGCATGTAGCTGTGCTTGCCGAAGCGGTAGCCGGCATGGGTCGCCAGCACCGGGTAGGCGGCGGGGTCGTTGCCTGTGCGGTCGTCGAGCTCGGAGAGCAGGGCGAAGGTCTCGTCGATCGCCCGCTGGCGCATGTGGCTGATGTCGATCAGCACCCCGCAGCGATACATCGCCCGCACCGCGGCCTCGCCGCGAGCGCTGAGGCCGACTTCGTCGGGCTGGCAGAAGACGAAGTCGTACTGGCCGTCGCTGAGGTTTGGCAGCGCCGGGGCGTTGGTCGCGACGTGGCGCCAGAAGAGGTGAGCCAGGGTGATGTAGCCGACGCCGCGCCGGGCGAGCTGCTCGATCCGCCCCTCGATCGCCGCTGCGTCCGAGCCGAGGTGGGCGCCGCCCTCGACGCAGTGGACGAAGCGGATCCGCTTGTCCGTGCCGGCGCCGTCGAGGTCTGAGCGCCGTGTCACCAGCACATGCTCGGGGCCGCCCGCGGGCGGGTTGGCGAGGTCGTCCTCGACTTCGTCCATGTGTTCGAGCAGCTCGTCGAAGCTGTGCTCCGCGGGTCGGCCGCTCAGCCACTCCTCGATCCCGAGCTCGGTCTCGGGCACGTAGAGAACCGAGAAGACGAGGCGGACGCCGCCTCGGTCGAGCTCCTCGAGGTTGACCAGCCATTCGCCTTTCTTGCCGAAGTTGAGCCGCTGCGCCGCCCAGCGGACGAAGATCGCGCGGATCTTGTTCCACAGGCGCCGTTTCTTTATCCGCCGCAGCGGCTGGACGAAGGGATCTTCGTGGGGTTCATCGGCCAGCAGGTGCATCGGGTAGTGACAGTGCAGGTCGGCGATCTGGTGTTCCATCTTCACTCCTCGCTTGCGCCTTTCTCGTTGCTCTTGCGGCAGTAGTCGTGGGGGACCGAGCGGGGCAGCTGCGGCTGGCTGTAGTTGCCGCAGAAGATCTTCGTCACCGGCGTACGCCAGAGGGGCTGCTCGCTCGGCGTTTCCGGGCCGTGGCCTTCGCCGAGCTTCGTCGCCTTGAAGAACCCGTACAGCGTCGTGCTTTCGCTCGCGCCCCAGTAGCCGGGGAAGCTCATCGGCGGTTCTGCTTCGGAGACGACGTGGATGCCGCCTTTCCCGGGGTACCAGTCCCACCCGTATTCGGTCTTGTCGCGGATGTTGGAGGCATAGCTGAGCAGCGTCGTCGTCCCCGCCGGCGCCCCCTGGCACCCCGCCCAGTCGGGCGAGCGCTTCTGGTCGGCGCGCGGGTAGTTGGCGTGCGACCCCTCGGCGACGGCGACGAGCGGGTGGGGGCGCCCGTCGAGCTTGGCGATTTTGGTTTGTTCCCACGGCAGCCAGGTGCCGGCGCAATGGGCGGAGTAAGCGACGAAGAGCGGTTCGGTGTCCGAGAGGCCGATCGTCACCGCCTCCCAGTCGCCTTCGTGACGTTGCACCAGCTTGCCGGCGAAGACGTGCGTTTCCCATTCGTCGTAGCGGTAGAAATACCAGTACTGGAGCAGGATCGAGAGCTGCTTGGCGTACGGGCCTTCTTCGCGGAAGACCTTGGCGGGCCAGCGGTCGGAATTGCGCACGTGTTCGACGTTGCGTTGCTCTTCGAGCTTTTCCTCGGCGGTGCGGCGGACGACGCGGACGTAGACGTCGCCTTCTTCGTAGGGGCTGGCGTCGCTGCGATCGGGGTGCTCGTCGTGCCCGTTGCAGTCCGCTTCGCCCTTCGGGCAGTGGATCGAGAGCCGGAAGCATGGCGCCGAGGAGAGCCGCGGGCAGTTCACCGTCAGCTTTTCCGAGGCGCTTGCCCCTTTCGGCAGCGGCTTTGGCATCGGTCCGCTGAGCGCGGCCTCTTCGGCGTATCCGTCGTAGGCGATCGGCGACCAGCGCTCCTCGCGGGTGAGGGCGAGGATGGGCTCGTAAGCGGCCGCCAGGGCCTCGTCGTCGGCGTAGCTGCTCGGCGGCGGCGGTTCCGTCTTTCCGGCGGGCACCGCCCGCTCCGTCGTCGTCCTCGCTCCCGGCTGGTCGGTCTCGCCGAGGCCGATCCAGGCCGAGAGGAGCAGCGTCGCCGAAGCCAGCAGCGCGAGGCCGAGACCGAGGCCCTGGAAGAGGCCGACGCTTCCGTCGCCGAGGCCGCCGTCGCGGATCCGGCGCACGAGAGGGGGCATGGCCTCGGTCGGCTCGCGGGCGTTCGGGCTTTCGCCGCGAGCCGCGGCGATCACGTCGAGCACCGCCTCGACCGAGATCAGGACGAGGACCAGAACCGGCAGCAGCCAGTCGAGGAAGGAGAGCTCGTCGGCGATGAAGTTGCCGAAGGGGGCGAGGCCGATGGCGGCGAGGAGGCGGAAGGCGCCGAAGGCGACGACCAGCGCAACCGCCGCTCGCAGCCACGAGGAGGCGTGCGAGAGCAGGCGCAAGCCGAAGGCGAGCAGCCAGAGGGCGAGGGCGAGGGCGAGGAGGATGGCGGCCAAGCCGCCGATCGACTCCAGCGACCGTTCCGAGCCGAAGACGGCGATCGAGGCAGCGAAGGCGACGAGGAGCAGCGCGAGCACGGTCCGCGCCCCGTGGACCAGTGGCTGGTCCCAGGCGCCGGCACGGCGGAGTTGGCCTCGCTCGGGCAGGACGAGGAGCCAGAGCCCGACGAAGCTCAGCAGCGCCCCGCCGATCAGGAGGACCGGGCCGCCGAGGTTGACGAGCCCGACGACGACCCCGGCGACGATCGGCAGGAGCAGCGGCCGCAGGGTGACGAGCAGCGAGACGACCGGGATCGCCAGCGGCACCAGCGAGACGCCCCTGCGAACGAGCAGGAGGGCGGCGAACGCGCCGAGCCCGATCCCCACGGTCCCGAGGACGAAGGCCAGTGCGGGTGAGATCGCCGCGACCGCCGTTGCTGGCATGGCGCGGCACGATAAGGCACTCAGGCAAGTTTGGGGCAACACCGCGGTTCGCCGATTGCGACCACAGGCCACCGGTGAGTACTCGTTCACCGCGGCGGGGACCTTCACGACCGCCGCAGGGACGCCTGCCTGCGGCCACCTGCAGGCGAACTAGCCCGTCCGCATCAGCGGCAGCGTCAGCTCGAAGGTCGCGCCCTCTCCTGACTCGGTCGTGACTTCGATCGTGCCGTCGTGGGCCTCGACGATCGAGCGGGCGATTGCCAGGCCGAGACCGGCGCCGGAGACCTGCAGGCGTTTGACGTCGTCGCTGCGGAAGAGGCGCTCGAAGAGGCGCGCCCGGTCCTGCGGCTGGATGCCGGGGCCGGTGTCTGTGACGGTGAGGGTCGCCTGCTCGGGGGTGGAGCCGAGGCGCACCTCGACGCGGCCCTCGCGGGGGGTGAACTTGATCGCGTTGGCGAGCAGGTTGGCGAGCACCTGGTCGAGGCGGTCGGTGTCGCCGAGCACGCGCACCGGCTCCGCGCAGACGAGCTCGAGCCGCAGCCCCGCTTCCTCGGCCGCCGGGCGCATCGCCTCGACCCCCAGCCGCACCACCTCGGCCAGGTCGATCGGGAGGCGGTGGACTTCGAACTCGCCGGCCTGGATGCGGGCGATGCTGAGCAGGTCTTCGACCAGCCGCAGCTGCCGGCTGGCGTTGCGCTCGATCACCTCGATGTGGTCGTCGGCGTCGACGAGGCCCTCGGTGTCCTCGCGCAGCAGCGCCGCGTAGCCGAGGATCGAGGTCAGCGGCGTGCGCAGCTCGTGCGAGACCGAGCTGAGGAACTCCGACTTCGCCCGCTCCAGCTCCGCCGTCGCTTCGCGGGCGCGCCGCTCCTCGGTCACGTCCTGCTGCACCGCCACCCAGACGGCGCCGTAGCGCGGGTGCTCGAAGGTGGTCGTCGTCGTCCGGCACCAGATCGCCGTTCCGTCGCGCCGCACCCGCCGCCCTTCGTAGATGCAGTAGCCCTGCTCCTGCAGGCGCCGCGTCGCGTCCTCGCGCTCGGCCTCCTCCTCGGGGGTGAGGTCCGCGGGCCTCATCACGTCGACCGCGCGCCGCCCGATCAGCTCGCCCGGCCCGTAGCCGAACATCCGCTCGAGGCTGGGGTTGGTGAAGACGATCCGCTGGTTGTCGGTGGTGACCAGGCAGACCCCCTCGCCCATGTTGGCGATCATCTCGCCGCGCAGGTCCAGGACCTGTTCGATCGCCACCCGCTCGTTGGCCTCGCGCACCGTGCAGGCGACGCGCCCGTCGGGCTGGGCGATCGCCGACCAGGCCAGCCAGGACCAGCTGCCGTTGCGGTTGCGGAAGCGGTTGCGGAAGCTGCTCCAGCCGCTGTCGATCCGCGCCAGGCCGGTCAGCTCGCGGCCCGTGCTCTCGCGGTCGTCGGGGTGGACGTACTCGACCAGCTCGCGACCGCGGAGCTCGGCGCGCTCCCAGCCGAGGACGTCGCGCCAGCCTCCCTCCAGGCGCACGATCCGGCCCTCGCCGTCGATCATGCACATCAGGTCGCGGTCGATCGGGGCGCCGGGGGCGGTCCGCGCCAGGTCCTCTTCCATCCGTTTGCGCAGCGAGATGTCCTGGGCGGTGACGACGTAGTGGAGCGGCTCGCCGTCCTCGTCGTGCAGCAGTCCGACCGCGAGGCTGACCCAGACCGTCTCGCCGTTCTTGCGGACGTAGCGCTTCTCCAGCTCGTAGCTGCTGACTTCGCCGCCGAGCAGGCCGGCGTCGGCCTCCAGCGTTGTCTCGAGGTCGTCGGGATGGGTGATGTCGGAGAAGGTGAGCGCGTAGAGCTCCTCGGGCTCGTAGCCGGTCAGCTCGCAGAAGGCGGAGTTGACCCGCAGCCAGCGGCCGTCGACCGCGGCCAGCGCCATCCCGGCGGCGGCGTGGGCGAAGGCGGTCTCGAAGCTGCGCTCGGCCTCGCGGCGGCGGCGCTCTTCGCGGCTGCTGGCGGTGAGGTCGGAGAGCCAGGCGATGCGGTAGAGCCGCTGGCCGTCCTCGCCGCGGATCAGCATCGCCTCGGTCGCCGCCGGGAAGGTCGAGCCGTCGAGGCGCCGGTACACCGCTTGGAAGGAGATGAACCCCTCGAGTTCGAGCCGCTCGCCCAGGTGCGGCAGCTCGGCGTCGTCGCTGGGGGCGAAGCAGGAGCGGAAGGGGCGGCCGACGAAGTCCTCGGGGGCGCCGCCGTGCATGCGCGCGAAGGCCGGGTTGACGGCGACCAGCAGGCCCTCGGCGTCGTCGATCGCGATCCCGCGCGTCGTCTTCTGGAAGCTCAGCTGCCAGAGCTGCTGCAGGTCGGAATCGGTGGTGGCGGCCTGCGCCTGGTTCTGCGTCGTCATCCTCTCTCCTTATCGGCGCCCGCAGCGAGGGATTCGACCTGGAGCCGTTCCGACCTTCCGATCGGCTATTGGTTTCGGTGTGCCCGACGCGACGATCCTCGTCATCGAGGACGACCCCGACATCCGCGGCCTCGTCGTCGCCCTGGTCGAGCGGGCGGGAATGCGGGCGCGGGAGGCGGCCGACGGGCGGACCGGCGTGCGCGCCTTCTTCGAGGAGCGGCCGGACCTGGTCGTCCTCGACCTCGGCCTGCCCGAGCTCGACGGCTGGCAGGTGCTCGACCGCATCCGCGACCTCAGCGACGTGCCGGTGGTGCTGCTGACCGCCGAGGGCGAGCAGATGAAGAAGGTGCAGGGGCTGGAGGGCGGCGCCGACGACTACGTGACCAAGCCCTTCGGCCGCGAGGAGCTGGTGGCGCGGATCCACGCCCTGCTGCGACGGCGCCGGCGCGACGGCGGCGAGGGGGAGGTGCTCGACGACGGGGTGGTCACAGTCGACGGGGCGCGGCGGCGGGTCACGGTGGGCGGCAGGGAGCTGGAGCTGACCCCGACCGAGTTCCGGCTGCTGGTGGCGCTGATGCGCAACCGCAACCAGGTGATGAGCCAGCTGCAGCTGCTGGAGGAGGCGTGGGGGAACACCGACGCCGACCCCAAGCAGGTGCGCCTCTACGTCAGCTACCTGCGGCGCAAGTTGAACGAGGCCGGGGTGGACCCGATCGAGACCGCGCGCGGCTTCGGCTACCGCTACCGCATCGCACATCCGTCCAGGCCAGGCACGGCCTGACGGATTCATACGCTTTTCAGGCAAAACCCGGACGTACCTCCGACACGGCCCTCCGAAGCAGCGCTCGTGGCACAGCCACCCACGAGTGAATCGGTCAACAACAAGTCACCGGAGGTAACCCCATGAGGACCAGCACCAAAGTCCTGCTGACCGCGCTCTGCGTAGGCGCCCTCGGCAGCCTTGCCGCGATGGGCGTGTTCGGCGCCTTCAGCAGCACCACCACCAACGCCGGCAACACGATCACCGCCGGCACCGTCGCGATCGCCGACAACGACGCCGGCGCCGCGATGTACAGCATCGCCGGCGCCAAACCCGGCGAATCGGTGAGCAAATGCATCAAGGTCACCTACACCGGCAGTCTCGACGCCGATGTCCGCATCTACACGGGCAGCACGATCGGCTCGCTGGGCCAGTACGTCGACCTGACGATCACGCCCGGCACCCAGACCACCTCGACCTTCCCCAGCTGCACCGGCTTCACCGCCGACCCGGGCGGGGCGATCTACACCGGCACGCTGCAGAACTTCGGCAGCACCAAAAACAGCTACGCCAACGGCGTTGTCGACTACCCCGGCTCAGGGACCAAATGGGCGACCAACGAATCGGTCGTCTATCAGGTGACCGCGGCGCTGCAGTCGAGCGCCCCGGACGCCGCCCAGGGCCTGACCACGGGCGCCCACACGTTCACCTGGGAGGCCCGCAACCAGTAACGGGGACTAGTGACCAACCAGTCGAACGGTCATGAGCTCCTCTGCTGCTGACAGGTTCACTCGCGCCATCGGCGCCGCGATCGGGCTCGGCCTGGTCGCGGCGCTGATCGTGGCGGCGCGACCCGCCGGCGGCCACGGCGGCGTGTTGCCCGCCGAACTTCGCTTCACGGCGGAGCTCGACGGCGCGGTGACGGTCGAGCCGGCTGCCCCGCGGCCGCTGCTCGAGAGCGGGCCGATGCGTCCCGGCAGCCACGCCAGCGGCGCGATGACGATCGCCAACCAGACCGGCGAGACGTTGGCGGTGCGCTTGCGGGCGAAGCCCAGCTCGACCGCGCTCGACGGCACCGCGCAGGTGCGCCTCACCAGCGGCAGTCGGGTATTGGCGGAAGGAACCCTGCAGGCGCTGCGCCAGGGGAGCGAAGCGCTGCGGTTGCGACCGGGAGCCTCGGCGCCGGTCCGCGTTCTCGCCTGGATCCCGGCCGAAGTCGAGACCGGCTACGAGGGGCGGCAGGTTGCCGTCGCGCTCGAACCAGTGGAGGAACCGCTGCCATGAGCGCGGCCGCGCGACGCCTGCGGATGCTCGTGCTCTGGGTCGGGCTCGGGCTGCTGTTCGGGACCCTGCTGGCGGCGGTGGCGCCGCAGCTTGCCGGCTTCCGCTCCTTCACGGTCCGCTCCGGCTCGATGACGCCGGCGATCGAAACCGGCGACGTCGTCGTCACCAAGCCGATCGCGCCGCTGAGCGCGCGCGTCGGCGACGTCGTCACCTTCGTCGACCCGGAAGGGACCGGCAAACTCTTCTCCCACCGGGTGCAGTCGGTGCGGGCGGTCGGCGACGAGGTCGCCTTCGTCACCCGCGGCGACGCCAACACCTCGACCGAGCACTGGCGGGTGCCCGCGAGCGGCAGCGTCGGCAAGGTCGCCTACCGGATCCCGAAGATCGGCTACGCGCTCTCTTACATAGACAGCGGGCCGGCGCGCCTCGCCCTCGTCGCGATCCCGGCGCTGCTGCTGCTCTGGGCGGCGATGGTGCGGATCTGGCGCCCGGAGCGCCACGCGGAGGTCGGTCCCTCATGAGCCTGCGACCGGCGATGGTGGCGGCGACGCTGGTCGCCTTCCTGCTCGGGGCGGCGGCGATGGCGCGCCCGGGCGTCTGGGGGAACTTCACCGCGACGGCGCCGGACGCCGGCAACTCGATCACCGCCGCCACCGACTTCCGCGCCCCGACCGCGAGCGCCGCGGCGGTCGGCAAGACCACGCTCGGGATCGTCGGCCAGATCAAGAAAGCCGGGACCTACTACGTCTACGCCAACGTCAGCGACACCGGCAACCCCGCCAGCGGCGTCTCCACCGTCACCGCCAACGTCAGCTCGATCACCTCCGGCTCGACCGCGGTCGCCCTCGCCGCCGGCAGCTTCACCGCCGGCGGCGTCACCTACAACCGCCGCAGCGCCGCGCTCACCGCGGGCAGCTCGCTGGCGGCCGGGAGCTACAGCTACTCGTTGACGCTGACCGACGTCGCCGGCAACTCCGCCACCCAGTCGGGCTTCAGCGTCACCGTCAACAACACCGTTCCGGCCGGGACCGACGTGCAGACGACCAACGGTGGCGCAACCGCCAGCCGCGCCGACGCCGGGGACAAAATCGCCTTCACCTTCAGCACCGAAATCGACCCGAACTCGATCCTCGCCGGCTGGAGCGGCGCCGCGACCAACGTCGTCGTCCGCCTCAACAACGGGGCCGGCAGCGGCAACGACACGGTCACCGTCTTCAACTCGACCAACGCGACCCAACTGCCGCTCGGCAGCGTCAACCTCGGCCGCGCCGACTACACCAGCGCCAACCTCACCTTCGGCGCCACCGGCACCGCCTCCTCGATGACGATGAGTGGCAGCACGGTGACGATCGTCCTCGGCACCCAGTCCGCCGCGGCGACCACCGCCGGTGCCACCGGGACGATGAGCTGGACGCCTTCGGCCACGGCCACCGACGCAGCCGGCAACGCGGTCTCGACCACGGCGGTGACCGAGTCGGGGACGGCCGACCGGGAGTTCTGATGCGCGGCGGGCCGAGCCAGGCGACGATCGCGGCGGCCGGCTTCGTGCTGGCGCTGTCGCTGGTGGCGACCGCGCTGGCCGGGTCGGCGCCGAGGGAAGGGCAGGTCCACGGCGGCGGTGTGAGCATCTCGGCCGCGGCCGCCGGAGCGATGCGGATCGAAGACTCGCGCGGGGGAAGGGCGATCCTCAGAGCCCCGGCGCTGGCGCCCGGCGCCCGCGTGGCCGGGAAGGTGGCGATCGGCAACCGCGGCGAGGCGGGCTACCTGCTCCTCTCGCGGCAGCGACTGGCGGGGAAGCCGGGGGCGGGCGGCGCCTCCCTGGGCGATGCGCTCGAGCTGACGATCCGCAACGTCACCGCGGGCGCGCGGACGCTGGTCTATTCCGGGCCGCTGGCGGCGATGCCGCCGCTGCGCCTCGGCCTGCTGCCGCCGGGGGCGACGCGCCGCTACAGCTTCGTCGCCTCGCTGTCGGAGCCGGGGTTCGTCGACGTCGGCTTGATGGGCTCGCGACTCCGCTTCGACTACCGCTGGCAGCTCAGGCCGAAGCGCTGAGGCTCGCCGGCGTCGGCAGCAACCGGCGGCGGGCCAGCATCAGCGGGATGCCGAGTGCGGGGAGGGCGGCGGCGAGGGCGACGCCGGCGCGCCAGCCGCCCGCCTCGACGATCGGTCCCGCCAGGGCCGAGCCGGCGCTGGCGCCGATCATCAGCGAGAGCGAGAGCCAGGTGAAGACCTCGGTGCCGGTGCCGGGCGGCATCGCCACGCGGGCGAGCTGGGTGCGGGCGGTGATCGTCGGCGCGATGAAGGTGCCGCAGAGGACGCCGAGGGCCAGCATCACGCCGACCGAGGGAGCCAGCAGCAGCGGCAGGCAGACCAGCGGCTGGAAGATCGCCAGCCGCACGCTGACCTGAGCCGGGGTGCCGAAGCGTTGCGGCGCCGAGCCGTAGACGAAGGCGCCGAGCGCCGAGCCCAGCGCCAGCGAGGCGGCGAAAGGCCCGCCGAGGGCGGCGCTGCCGTGGCTGACCCCGAAGGCGGGCAGGGCGACGTCGAGGGCGCCGAAGGTCGAGCCGACCGGGAAGCCGGTCAGCACCAGCAAGCGGATCACCGGCGAGGCGAGGGCGCCGGCGCGGGTGTGGTGGTGCGCCGGCGTCGGCTCGACCGCGCCGACCACCGGGATCGCCACGAACCAAATGGTCCCGACCAGCCCCAGGGCGGCGGCGGCGAGCAGCGCCGCCCCCGGGTCGAAGACCGCGACCAGCAGCCCGGTCAGCAGCGGGCCGGTGATGAAGACCGCCTCGATCAGGACCGAGTCGACGACGTAGGCGTTGACCAGCAGCTCCTCGTCGACCACGTCGGGCCAGAGGTGGCGCAGCAGTCCGCCGACCGGCGGCATCGCGGCCCCGGCCACGGCGGCGAGGACGACCAGCGGCGCCGTCCCCGCCCCCGCTTCGCCGAGGAGGACGGCGGCGACCAGCGCCGCCGCGGCGAGGGCCGCCGCCGGCACCAGGATCGGGCGCGGCCCGCGCCGGTCGACCAGCCGCCCCAGCACCGGCGCGGTCGCGGCGAGGCCGATCGTGCCGGCGCCCGCGACCAGCCCGGCGGCGCCGAAGGAGCCGGTGTGGTTGTGGACGAAGATGACGAACGCCAGCGCCGTCATCCCCACCGGCAGCCGCGCCACCACCGAGGAGGCGGCGAGGGAGAGGACGTGGGGAGTGGCGAGGATGCGCCGGTAGGCCATCCCGCCAGGGTTGCAGGCGCGGCCTAGCTGGGCTGGCCGAGGGCGTTCATTTTTTCTTCGAGCACCGGGGTCATGTCGAAGGTCTGCGAGTCGTCCGGGATCTGGATGTCGGGTTTCACTCCGAAGTCGAACAGGTCCATCCGCACCGCCGTGGTCACCGTGGTCCCGTTCGCACTCACGGTCGCCAGGGTCCTAACCCGGCGCAGCAGCCCGTGCCGGTCGATGAAGACTTCGCCTCGGACCGGGCCGACCACCTGGACCGACGGGCTTTCGAGCTGTTCGGCGAGTTCGTCCTTGCCCTCCGAGCGCAGCACCTCGGCCACCTTGTCCATCGGCAGCACCGTCCGATAGCGAGTCGTCGGCACCTTGCGGACCTTCACCTGTCCGATCCGGGTGACGGTGCCGCTCGCACCCAGGATGCGCAGCGTTTCCTCAGGGCTTTCGACGCCCATCTGGCTCTCCTCGCGCTGCCCGGGAAGCCCTTGGAGCTTTATCCATTCCTTGCCTTCCGGCATTTTGGCCGCGAGCTGCGGATAGCGGAAGTACCAGGCGTCTTCGCTCAGGATCCCGTCGAAATCAAGCGCCCCGGAGGAGCCGTCGGCGTGGTAGGCGACGCTGGCGAGGTTGTCTTCGCCGCTGTAGGAGCCGTCGCCGGTGATGGTCGCGGCCTTGCCCGAATCGCTCTTGAACTGCATCGTCATGTCGAAGCGCATGCCGGGAGCCGCCTGCGTCCGTTCCGCCGCCGCCGCGACCGGGTTCGGGTCGAACGGGCTTTCGCCGCCGCTGTTGAGGAGCGAGTTGGCGACGACGAGGATCAGCAGCAGCGAGAGGACCCCGGCCGCCTGCAGGAGGCGGAGCGAGAGGGGCTCGAGCTGCTCGCCGCCGAGGGAGTGTCGAGTTTCTCTCGCATGGCGAGAGCTTTGCGACACGGGCGTCGCCACGGGGGCACCCTTGTGGCTCCCCCACAGGGACTGGGCGCCAGGGGGAGGGGTTGAGCTTGGCGGGGTCGCGGACAAGACGTAGAGTCATCGTAATCGTGCGCGCCGAGGTTGAGCATCAATTGAGACTTTTGGACGAATAAATGGGCCTCCTGGATCCAGCGCCGCCGCCGTTCGAGGTCGAGGAGTGGCGGCGTCTGCCGCACCTGCAGCGGATCAAGCCGCTGGCCCAGGACTGGGCGCTGAACGGGTTCGGGACGCCGGTCGCGGTCTACTTCCTCTACGTCTTCAAGGTCCTCGCCTACGCCGGCCTCGGCTTCCTCTTGATCGAGGCGACGAGCGGCTGGCCGCACTGGACCGAGCCGATCGTCTTCGAGAAGGCAGTCGTCTGGACGATGCTCTGGGAGGTGCTGGGGCTCGGCGCCGGCTCGCTGCCGCTGACCCTGCGCTTCTCGCCGATGGTCGGCGGCTTCCTCTACTGGCTGCGGCCGGGGACGACGCGGCTGCCGCCCTGGCCAGAGCGGGTGCCGGGAACGCGAGGGACGACGCGCACCTGGCTCGACGTCTCCTTATATGGAGCGCTGCTGGCGGCGCTGGTCTACCTGCTGGTCGCGCCGGGGGTGGACGCGCATGCGCCGTGGGTGGATCCCGTGGGGGGGCCGCTTCTACTGCTGATCACCCCCGCGGTGAAGACGCTCGACCCGATCGCGGTCGGGGCGATGCTGGCGATCCTCGCCGCCCTCGGCCTGCGCGACAAGGTCCCGTTCCTGGCGGCGCGGGCGGAGATCTACGGCAACCTGGCGCTGATCTTCCTCTTCCCGCTGACCAACCTGGTGATCGCCGCGCAACTCGTCTTCTTCTGCATCTGGTGGGGCGCTGCCAGCTCGAAGCTGAACCGCCACTTCCCCTTCGTGGTGACGGTGATGATCAGCAACACGCCCTGGAACCGCTCGCGGGCGATGAAGCGCCGTCTCTACCGCGACCACCCCGACGACCTGCGGCCCTCGCGGATGGGAGCCACGGCCGCCCATCTCGGGACGGTGATGGAGTTCACCCTGCCGCTGGTCCTGATCCTCACCAGCGGCGGCATCGTTCAGACCCTCGCCGTCGCCGGGATGGTGATCTTCCACGCCCACATCTTCTCGACGTTCCCGCTGGCGGTGCCGCTGGAGTGGAACGTGTTCATGATCTTCGGCCTGCTCTTCCTCTTCGGCCACTACGGCAGCGTGCCCTGGTCGACGATCGACGACCCGCTGCTGCTGGTGATCCTCGCCCTCACCTGCGTCGGCCTGCCGGTGCTGGGGAACCTGCGCCCGGACCTGATCTCGTTCCTGCCCTCGATGCGCTACTACGCAGGCAACTGGGCGACCAGCCAGTGGCTGTTCCGGCGCGAGGGCGGGGCGGAGGCGAAGCTCGACCGCAGCGTCGTCAAGGCGGCGCCGATCGTCGGCGAGCAGCTGAAGAAGTTCTACGAGCCGGAGATGATCGACGTCCTCCTCTACAAAGGGCTCGCCTTCCGCTCGATGCACTCGCACGGGCGGGCGCTGAACGCGTTGACGGCGCGGGCGGTCGACGACGTCGACGCCTACGACGTGCGCGAGGGCGAGCTCGTCGCCGGCGTCGTCCTCGGCTACAACTTCGGCGACGGCCACTTCCACGACCAGCGCCTGCTGGCGGCGGTGCAGGAGCGCTGTGGCTACGGGCCGGGGGAGCTGCGGGTGGTGACGCTGGAGAGCCAGCCGGCGCAGGTCCAGCGCCAGCGCTACCGGATCTGGGACGCGGCCGAGGGCCTGGTCGAGGAGGGCTACGTCGACGTCGCCGAGATGGCGAAGCGCCAGCCGTGGCTCGGTGACGAATTCCCCGTCCATATGGCGGCGAGGCCGGGCAAAGTGGAGGTATGAGCAGCGCGATAGTCGTCGGCTCCGGCCCCAACGGGCTCGCCTGCGCCGCCGTCCTCGCCAGCCGCGGGGTGGAGGTGACGGTGATCGAGGCCGAGACCCGCATCGGCGGCGGTACCCGCAGCTCGGAACTGACGCTGCCGGGCCTGCTGCACGACGAGTGCTCGGCGACGCACCCGATGACGGTGAGCGGGCCGGCGACAGCTTCGCTGCACCTGGAGCGCCACGGGCTCGAGTTCCGCTGGCCGGAGGTCGATTTGGCGCACCCGCTCGACGAGGGCGGCGGCGCCTCGATGCTGCGCTCGCTCGAGGCGACGGTGGCGGGGCTGGGGGAGGCGGGGCCGCGCTGGCGGCAGGTCTTCGGCCCCTCCGCCGAGGCCTACGAGGCGCTGACCGAGGACATCTACCAGCCGATCGTCCGCATCCCGCGCCACCCGCTGAAGCTGGTGCGGTTCGGCCTGCGGGCAGCGGCGCCGGCGAGCCTGCTGGCACGGCGGCTGGGGACGCCCGAGGCGGCGGCGCTCTTCGGCGGGGTCGCCGCTCACGCCTATGCGCCGCTGAACCTGCCGCTGAGCTCGGCGGTCGGGATGGCGCTGATCAGCTGCGGCCACGCCAACGGCTGGCCGGTGGCGAAGGGGGGGTCGGTGGCGATCGCCGAAGCGCTGGCCTCGGTGGTCCGCGAGCACGGCGGGCGGATCGAGACCGGGCGGCGGGTCCGCTCCCTCGACGAACTGCCGCCCGCCGACGCCGTCGTCCTCGACCTGGCGCCGCGCGGGGTGCTGGAGCTGGCCGGCGACCGGCTGCCGTCGCGGGTCGCCCGCGCCTACCGTCGCTTCAAGCACGGGCCGGGCGCCTTCAAGCTCGACCTCGCGGTCGAGGGCGGGGTGCCCTGGACCTACGAGCCGGCCCGCCGTGCCGGCACCGTCCACGTCTCCGGCTCCTTCGAGGAGATCGCCCTCTGCGAACGTGAGATCAAGCGCGGCCGCATGCCCGAGCGCCCCTTCGTCCTCGTCGGCCAGCAGTACCTCGCCGACCCCGGGCGCTCGAAGGGCGACCTGCACCCGGTCTGGACCTACGCCCACGTCCCCAGCGGCTACGGCGGCGACGCCACCGAGGTCATCCTCGACCAGGTCGAACGCTTCGCCCCCGGCCTGCGCGACCGCATCGTCGCCCGCGCCACCCGCAACCCGCACGACATCGAAGCCGCCAACGCCAACTTCCTCGGCGGCGACATCATCACCGGCGCCAACACCCCCCTCCAAACCCTCTTTCGGCCCCGCATCACTCCAAAGCCCTACTCCACCGGCGCCCCCGGCCTCTTCACCTGCTCCGCCGCCACGCCCCCCGGCGCCGGCGCCCACGGCATCAACGGCTACAACGCCGCCGAAGCCGTCCTGCGAACGCTCTAGCCGGCGAGTGGTCGATTAGGCACAGCCACCTATGTCGAATTGACCACTCGCTTCAGTCCCCCGCCTCGATCGGCCGCGGCGGAGGCGGGGGGGTCGGTTCGCTCACGTCGACTTCGAGACGCCGCACGCCGGGGACGAGGAGGGTGGCGAAGATGCAGACGGTGATCGTGGCGGCGCCGAGCCAGAGGGTGGTCGAGATCCCGATCGCGATGGCCAGTGGCCCCACCAGCGCCAGCCCGAGCGGCTCCAGCGCCAGCGAGCCGAACCAGTCGTAGGCCATCACCCGCGAAAGCGAGGCCTGCGGGACCTTCTGCGCGACGGCGGTCAGGTAGAGGATCTCCGCGAGGCTGGCCGTGGCGCCGGAGATCAGCGCGCCGACGGCGATGACGGCCGTGTGGGCCGGGATCGCGAGCAGGGCGAAGGGCAGGCCGAAGAGGAGGGCGGCGGAGCCCTCGCTGACGAGCAGCGGCCGCCGCGGGCGGATCGAGAGCCCGACGGCGCCGCCGATCAGCCCGCCGACGCCGAAGAGCGCGGCGATCAGGGCCCAGGCGCTGGAGCCGCCGAGGGAGTCCCGGGCGACGGTGGGGCCCAGCACCTGGAAGATCGGGGTGAAGATCGCGTTGGTGATCGCCGCCGAGATGACGATCGCGACCACCCAGTCCCGGCTCGAGAATTCGCGCCAGCCGTGCCGCAGGTCGTTGAGGAAGTTCTGCTCCTCGAGCTCAGCCCGGCCGCTGCGGGGAGCCAGGCTCCAGAGGCAGGCGGCGCTGACGGCGAAGGTGGCGGCGTCCACGGCCAGCGCCGCGCCGGGCGACCCCAGCGCCAGCAGGACCCCGGCCAGCGCCGGCCCCGCCACCTTGCCGGCCCAGCGCGAGAAGTTGAGCAGGGCGTTTGCCTCCTGCAGGCGGCGGTTGGGGACGAGCTGGGGGGTGATCGCGTCCGAGGCGGGGTTGAAGAAGGCGGTGGCGGCGCCGTCGATCGCGTAGAGCAGCGCCAGCTCCCAGACCTCCGCCACCCCGGAGAGCAGCAGCGCCGCGATCAGCCCGGTCGAGACGGTGCGGGTGAGGTCGGCGCCGAGCATCGCCAGCCGCGGCGAGATCCGGTCGGCGACGACCCCGCCGACCAGGACGAGGGCGATGAGGACGACGCTGTGGGCGGCGAAGACGAGGCCGAGGTCGGTCGCCGAGCCGGTCAGGTCGAGGATCGCGAAGGCGAGCGCCACCGGCGCGATCCCGTCGCCGACGAGCGAGGTGGTGCGCCCGATCCACAGGCGCCGGTAGGCCGGGTCCCTCAGCACGCGCAGTTTTTGAGTTCCCCTCATCAGGCCAGGATAGGAGCGGGGTTAAGGAAGCTCGGGCGCGGGGTAGCTCGCCGACACAATGGGGATCTCGTCTAAAACGGAGGGCGGGCGCCGCGCGGAGGACGAAACCGCGCCCGTCGAGCACAGGTTCGGCTCCTCGACGCCGCTTACGATCGGGGTCGAGGAAGAGCTCCTGCTCGTCGACGCCGACTGCGGCCTCGTCGCCGACGGCGAGGGCGTGCTGGAGAGGATCGAACCCGAGCGCCGCGGCAGTGTCTCGACCGAGATCTTCGCCACCCAGATCGAGCTGAAGACCGGCGTCTGCCTCGACGCCGAGCAGGCGGCGCGCGAGCTCGCCGAGGTGCGCCGGGCGGTCGACGGCACCGGCGTGCGCCTGATGGGCTCGGGCACCTACCCGGCCGAGGCCGGCGAGCCGGAGCTGATCGAGAAAGCCCGCTACGAGACGGTGAAGAAGGACCTCGCCGGCATCCTCTCGACCCCGCCGTGCGCGCTGCACGTCCACGTCGGCATGCCCGATCCCGAAACCGCCGTCGCCGTCGCCAACGCGATGCGCCACCACCTGCCGCTGCTGGCGGCGCTGACCGCCAACTCGCCCTTCCGCGACGGCGCCGACACCGGCCTCGCCAGCGCCCGCGCCGCCGCCGTCCGCAGCTACCCGCGCTTTGAGCTGCCCCGCGCCTTCCGTGACTACGAGGACTTCCTCCGCGTCGCCGACCAGCTGATCGTCGCCGCCGGCGCCCCCGACTACACCTACATCTGGTGGGACGTGCGCCCGCACCCCAACCTCGGCACCGTCGAGGTGCGGGGGATGGACGTGCAGCCCCGGCCCGAGCAGAACGCCGCCGTCGCCGCCCTGATCCAGGCCCTGGCGGCGAAGGAGATCGACCGCCCCGGCGCCCCCGGCCTCACCCGCGAGGCGATCGAGGAGTCCTACTTCCAGGCCGAGCGCTACGGCCTCGAGGCCCGCCTGATGGTCGACGAGAGCACCGCCGCCTCCGCCCCCGAGGTCGCCCGCGGCACCCTCGCGGAGGCCCGTCCCTACGCCGAGCAGCTCGGCGGCACGGGTGCCCTCGAAGAGATCGAGCGCATCCTCGCCGACGGCAACGGCGCCGACCGCCAGCGCCGCGCGCACGGGGATCACGGGATGGAGGGACTGCTGCGCTTCCTGGCGGAGGAGACGCGGGCCTAGCGGGGCGCCGCTACTGCGGCGCCGGGATCTTCAGGCGTTTGCGCGCCGCGACGACGGCGGCGACGGAGGAGCGGCAGGCTTTGGCGATCTCGCCGTTGCCGTGGTTGGGGCGGCGGCGGACCTCGAACTCGACCAGGGCGGCGCGGCGGAGCTTGGCGCGATCCTCGAGGCCGCAGTTGTCGGGGGCCTCGGCGAGGGCGGCCTGGGCGGCGCGCTCACGGCGGCATAGCAGGCAGAAGGTGCCCTCCTTGGTGGCCTTCCAGCTGTCGGGCAGCTCGACCTTCTCGCCGCCGGCGCGGCTGACCGTCACCCCGCACTGATCGCAGTTCCATTTCTTCGCAGTAGGCGTACTCATAAGCAAAAAGTCGAGCCGGCGCAGGAATGCGGCTGCCGAAACTCGATTACCTACATTAGCAGGGTGAAAGTGTCGGTCAGGCAGGCTCGGGAGGGCGACGGGGAGCAGATCGCCGAGCTCTGGACCGAGGCCTACTGCGGCCCGGGGCCCGGCGAACGGGCCGCTCCATACGTGTTGGCCGACGTCAGGGAGGCGGCCAGGATCGGGCACCCGCTCGTCGCCGTAGAGGGCGGAAAGGTGGTGGGGGCGGTCGTCTTCTACCCGCCCGGGGCTGGGCGGGAGGTCCCGCAGGAAGGGGAGGCGGAGCTCTCGCGCCTCGCCGTCGCCGCGCTGTCCCGGGGCCGCGGAATCGGCCGCGCCCTCGCCGAGGGCTGCTTGGCCGCCGCCCGCGCCGCCGGTGCCGACGCGGTCGTCCTCTGGAGCCGCCCGCACCAGCACATCGCCCACCGCCTCTACGAATCGCTCGGCTTCCGCCGCCTCCCCGGCCGCGATGCCGGCAGCCCCCGGCTGGTCTTTCGCCTCGCCCTGCGGGCGGACGGTTGAGCGTGTCGCCTTATGCGCCCATACGGCTGCATAAGGCGACACGACTTTCCCGTTTTTCCCGCCTGCAACACTTGATCGATGCCCGCCGAGGTGAATTCCGAGCCCACCTACACGCTCTATCGCCGCGGCCTTGAGCTGCTCGAGGACGGCGACTTCGAGCACGCGACCGGGCCGCTGGCCGAGGCCGCCCGCCGCGCCCCGGAGAAGAGCTCGATCCGCGAGGCGCTCGGCCGCGCCTACTTCCGCGCCGGCCGCTTCGCCCCCGCCGCGGTCGAGTTCGAGGCCGTCGTCGAGACCCACCCGGTCGACGACTACGCCCACTTCTGCCTCGGCCGCGCCCTCAGCAAGACCGGCCAGAAGCGCCGCGCCCGCCACCACCTCGCGCTCGCCTGCAACCTGCGCCCCGAACGCCGCGACTACCGCTTCTACCGCCGCCTGCTCGAGGCCCAGACGGGCTAGAGCTCGAGGCTGTCGCGGAGCCGTTTGGCCCGCGCCAGGTGAAATTCCATTTTTTCGCGGCTTTCTCTCCGTTCTCGACGTCTTTCTTCGCTTTCCCGCTGATACTCGGGCGAGAGAACTCTCAGCGTCCTCGGAGAGAGGCCCTTCCGGATGTGCTTTCGATCTTCCATGGGGTTAACTTATCGTCTGCGCTTCCAGTTCTAGCAGACGATCCTCCTGTCTATTTATGTCGTCGATAGCGCTCTGAAGGTCAGCCTTGACGTCTTCCAGCTCCCTTTCCAGGTTTCGATTGACCTCGATCTGCTCCGCCAGAGTCACCTGATCATCGCCATCGGCTGCCCGGATGATCTGCGCGGCCTTTAGCCCTCGCGTCCCGAACTCCGCGAACCCTCTGCCGTCCAAAGCCAGGAAGAACGCCATCGCTGCGAGGTAGACGACGACAAAACAGGCCGCGCCGACCTCCAGCCGATAGACCGGGCTCGCCTGCAGGGCGAAGGCGGGGATTGGTGTGGGAATCCGCGTGTTCGCAGCCACGCAGGCGGAGCCGGCGAGGTCCACTAGGACCAATAGGGGAAAGCCGAAGTCTCGAAGCCAGCTCCGCACGCCTCTATAAGGCGCGGGCGGCCCGAACTCTCCCCCTACAACCCTTCGACCAGGTCCCCGATCGTTTGCTGCGAGAAGTACGGGCCGTAGGTGTGGGAGGTGTTGCCCAGGTGGAGGTAGGAGTTGAGGCCGTTGATCTGGGTGCCGTCGCCGATCAGCCAGCCGCCGCCGCTGGCGCCGGGGGCCCAGTGGCAGCGGATCCCCAGCGTCGGCGGGCCGGGGAAGGGGAAGCTGAGCCGGTCGTCGCCGGTGTCGGGGGAGTTGCAGCCCTGCAGCCGCTTGACGTTGCCGGGGTAGCCGAAGGTGCGGAAGCTCTGGTGGCGCGAGAGGCCGAGGGCGATCGTCGCCCCGCCCCCGACCGCGTCGGCGACGTTCAGCCCGCGCTTGTTCGGGTGGGTGAGGAAGGCGCCGATGTCGAAGTCGGGGTTGCCGTGCTTGGTCCACGGTTTCGGCGCGTAGACGGCGTCGCGCTTGGCGACGAAGGCCCCGAAGGGCGCCTTGCCGGCGGTGAAGGCGGGGACGAACTCGAGGTACTGGGACCAGACCGTGTGCCCGTCCGCGTGGCCGTTGTTGACGCAGTGGCCGGCGGTCAGCACCAGCTGCCGGGTTGGGCTGTCGATCGCCGTCCCGGAGCAGTAGCCGCGCAGGTTGCCCTGTTTGACGAAGACGCGGCCCTCGACCGAGTAGGGCGGTTCTTCGGGGGTGGCGACGGTGAGGAAGCTGGCCGCCGCGGTGGGGGAGGGGCGGCCGGGACGGAGGCTGGTGTCGCCGTCGCGGTCGGCGACGAGGTCGAGCGGCCGGGCCGAGGCCATCCGGGCAGGCGTCCAGTAGCGGAGGACGCGCATGGCTTGGTAGGAGCCGGCGGGAGCGTGAGTGCGCGGCGCGGCGGCGGCAGCGGGCGCGAGGGCGAGCAGCGCCAGTAGGGAGAGGAGGGCGATGGGGTGGCGGCGCATCGGGCGCCCGAGGATAGAGAGGGCGACGAGCGGGGCGGCCGAGTTGCCGCCCCGCACTTCGATCGAGCGTGCGTCAGCCGAGGAGCGGGATGACGCAGCGGAATTTTTTGGTTTTGGTCGCGACTTCGGAGCTAACCGTGGCTGACGGAGAAACAGTCACTACGGCGTAGAGATCAGGACCAGAAACGTTCGTGATGGTGTTCGTCCACTCATCGCCCGTCGCAATCGTGATCCCAGGCTGCTGCGAGAACGCTGCCAGCAGCAGCGGGTCGGGAAGTTCGCCGCCTTCGTTAGCGCAAGACGATGCGGCGTTCGCCGGCGTCATCGCCGTACCGTTTGCCGACGTCTGCCAGCAAGCGCCCGCGAACGGCACCGTGCTCGGCTTGCAGCCGGCTTCGTAGCCGTTCACCCTTTCGGCGTTTTCGGCGGTGGCGGCCTTCAGCGCCGTTTCCGCGTCCTTCGCCGACTCGGCTTTGTCGGCGAAGGCGGCCGAGGGCACCTGCCCGAGCGTGGAGACGTCCACCTGCACCCCGGTCACCGACCCCGGCGCCAGCCGGTCGCCCTGGATCGAGCCCGGCGCCAGCTGCGTCGACGGGATCGTCCCCGGCTTCAACCGGTTCCCCGGCACCGACCCGATCGCCAGCCGGTTCCCCGGCAGCGATTTCACCTTGATCGAGTGCCCGTTGATCTTCCCCGCCGCATACACGGTGCCGCCCAACGCTGTCACCAAAGCCACAGCTCCGACAACCAACGCCGGCGCCTGCCGGCGAATTCCCCTGCTCATCATTTTCTCCCTCCAGATCTAGTCGAATCGAACGAGACCCCACACCGGGTGAGGCATTTGAAGCGGTAGCACCCTAGTCCCAGATCTGAGTCATTGGACAGATGTCTGGGGGTCGACTAAGCGACAATCTGAGAGGGACCTGCAGACGGATTACAAGGAGGAGAGATCGGCTGGTCTCCAGAGCGGAAGCGCGATTTGGCTTGCTGTTGCGGGGCGCCGTCCGGTTGTGCCCGGTTGTTTCCGGTGGGGACCTGACACGCAAGCAGGGGGGCCGCAATCTGCGGCTCGGCTGATGTAGAGGAGGCGAAGAGCTGGATGGCGGGTTGAATACCTACGTGATCAGCGGTCCGAAACTTGGCTCGGTTGCGAGTCGCGCTCGAACACGTACCGCCGCGATTCAGGTGCGAGTAGCAGGGCCAGCGCAATAAGGCTGAGAGGGATCGAAAGCCACGAAACGGTGAAAAGAAGAGGGACGAGGAGAGTAACGACATTCCCCGCTACGAGGAACCACCAGAAGCCCCGGCTTCTCCTGCAGGCAGCGATCCCAATCGCGGCAGCCCAGAGAACGTTTGCCCAGCTTTGGCTACCGCCCGTCGCAAGAGCAACCAGAATCGCCGTCACGACAAGTAGCCCCGCATAGGAGCGAAGTGACCAGGGTGCTTGTTGGATTGCGGCCATGAGAAGGATTTGTCAAGAAGTTGCTGCTTCCGCCGCCATCCGGTTGCGCATCTGATCCACCTTCTTGCCGTGCTCGACGTGCTTTAGGTCCTCGTCCAGCACTTCTGCACCTTCCTACGGTTCAGGGCAGCAATCAGGCCGTCAATGTCCTGTTTGTGTGCTGGGTGGGCCATGCTTACCCGCCAATTTAACTCTTGCCTTGCTTTGTCTACCTAGCGAAGAGTCCTAGACAAGAAGACTTGGACTCCCTCTGCCTCTTGCCGCGTTCCGCAAGCGCTCTGATTCGCCACCACGTATATACGGCATCGACAGCACGAAGAGGGCCGCCCAAGCGACACCGACCAAGATGGCGATGGACACCGCAATCGCGATGGCGATGCGTGACTCTAGGACCCACATCCGCTCGATTCGCGGCATGGTTAGCCCCAACGCAAAAGGACGGCAGTGAGCACAACCACAATGAGAGCTATGGATACCCGAGCAGGGGTTACGCGCATAGGCCGTGCAATCACCGTAGTTTGTATGCGGCCTTGCATGACAAGGAGTAGAACTATGCCGCTGACAACAGCAATTGCAGCTACGATCATCTTCTCAACGGGTCGATGCTAAGTGGCCTTACCGGTGCATCATCAACTCAAGTAAAAGGTTGTCTGCGTTTAAAGCAGCTGTTCCTTTGACCTTTTCCTGTCTGGGCGCATTTCCATCTGAAATACGCACATAGAAAGCATCGCTCTCGTCATCGTAGTTCCAATCGGGCAGGCTTCCATGAGCCGACTGCGGAATTGAAGCACCCGTTTGTTGCCTGAAGTCCAAAATCTCAACACCGATGACTTCACCCTGCCCGTCGCAATCGATAACGGCGTGAAAAGCAGTTCGGTGGCTTATATCTCCCTCAGCGAGGGTGATGACCAACGAATCGTTCGAATCTGAGCTTATGGAGTGCATTATTTACGGTGCCCCTCGTCGTGCGCTCATAATCTTGCCGGTGGTTTTGCTGAAATCTGCTCAACTGGCCGATCATCGGGCCCGTAGAGATAGCTGTCGCGCTCCGATCCCAGCTCAGGTGCCGGGTCGCCTAGCCGCTGGCCTTGGAGGCGAGCAGGCCGGTGGCGTCGTAGGTCATCGTCTCGGCGATGACCGGTACTTGCTTATCCCGTCGCTAGCCGATCGCCCCGACGATTGAGAAGGTGGGTTTCGATATTGCTGCTACTCCTCAGTTTGAGTGCCAGGTTGGTCGAGAAGTTCACTGCGCAGTCGCTCCAGAGGCTCCCTCCGCTCCGTTTGCTCCAGCGCCTCAGCGATGACTTCCAGGGCTTCTGTTTGCCTGCCTCGCTCTGAAAGGAACTTGGCGAGGTCAACCGCAAACGTTTCACCATCTGGTTCCTGCTCCAAGGCCCGGCGGAAGCCCTCCTCGGCCAGCTCATTCTTTCCATCGAGAGCCGCAAAGTGCCCGTCGAGATTAATTAACTCTGGATAGAAGGAAAATTCAGGATCAGTCAACTCTTTCGCCCGCATCGCATATGTCCGTGCGGTCTGGATTTCTCCCATGCTGAACAAGAGACTTGCCCCACGGGTTAGTCGGATAGGTTCGTCCGGACCTAATTCAATGGCCTTAATAGCCTCGTTCACAACGTCCGCAGGACGAACCGCCAAGAGACTCGTCGCGTAGTGCAATCTGATTTCAGGCTCATCCGGAAACTGCTGTACAGCTCCCGCAAGGAACTCATAGGCCTCTTGGCGCCGCCTTTCAGCCAGGAGCCTTAGGCCCTGGTGGCTAGCCGCCGCAACGTGCCTTCTGCGCTTTCTACCTCTAATTCTCATTCGAGTGAAACCGAGCGCTATGAACTTGCTGCATCCCCGCCATCCTGACGTGCATCCGCTCCAGATCCCTGGTCTTCAGCGTTTAAGCCTAGGTTTGAGCGTCAGACTGGCCGAGGAGTTCACTACGCAGGCGTTCCAGGGGCTCTTTTCGTTTCGTCAGCGGCAGCGTCGTGTCAATAATTTCCAGAGCCTCTGGTTGACGACCGCGTTTGGCAAGGAATTGGGCGAGGTCAACCGCAAATATCTCCCCATCTGGTTCTTGCTCTACCGCGTCGCGAAAACCCTCCTCGGCCTGATCATCTTTTCCTTCGAGAGCCGCGAAATGAGCGTCGAGATTGATCAGGTATGGCATGAACGAGAAGTCAGGCGGCGCCAGCTCCTTAGCGCGCGTTGCATACAACCGTGCCGTCTCAACATCTCCCATCTTGAACAGAATGCCTGCTGCACCGGTCAGTCGCATGGGTTCGTTCGGGTCCAGGTCGATTGCCTTAATAACCTCGGAAACCGCCTCGTTGGGGCGAATAGCTAGAAGGGTCGTCGCGTATTGCAAGCGAATTGCGGGGTCTTCTGGAAAACGCTGAACCGCCTGCTCAAGAAAATCGTAGGCCTCTTCATTTCGCCCTTCGGCAACAAGTCGCAGACTTCGGCGAGTAGCCTCAGCGAGTTCCTTCTTCTGCTTCTTTTGGGATCTCATCATCTTTAACCTGGGTGACGCATGACGTCGATAAGTATCAAAATCACGGCGAGCAGCGCACGCCCACGCGGGCCACTAGGCGGGCCACCATTGGTAGCGATAAGTACCTGATTCCAGAACTGCCCAGCGTGATCCATCGCCTGCCTTGCATCGCCGATCTCAGTCCCGCGGCACGATTCCGAGGATTCACCTTCATCCGCGGACGAGCTTTCTTCGCTTTCATCCAGTTCAGAAGCGAGCCACGAGAGGACGGCTGCACCCCCAAGTTTCACGACTTCGGCGGCGCCCCCGGCGGCTGCACCGGGGACGCATCCGCCGAGAGGATCGGCGACCTCTCCGACGACACATCCACCGGCGACCAGTTCTCCGGCTAGGCCACTCGGGTCAACCCGATTCGTCGGGTTCTCAAGCGCATAGGAATAGGGCTGATGCGTCAGGTCTTCGAACGGATCTCGGCTCAGGAACTGCCCGGTCGCCGGGTCGTAGAACCTCGCTCGCAGGTACTGCAGTCCAGTTTCAGTATTCGTGTATTGGCCTGCGAAGCCCAGCGGCGTCGTCGCCGTGCCGGTCTTGCCTTCTAGCTCGCCATAGGGCGCATAGCTGAAGGTGGCGCTGGCTTTGCCCGTCGCGCCGGTCAGCATCCGCGTGCTGCCGAGCTGGTCGTGATGGAGATAGGTCGGTTCTTCGGATGCCGAGATCTGCTCGGCCGGTAGGCCGTCAGGACCGTAGAGGTAGCTGTTTTCCCCGTCCGACAGGAGCAGTGGCAGTTTGGCGCTCTGATCCCAGCTGAGGTGCTGGGTAGCCAAGCCGTTCGTCTTGGAGGCGAGCAGGCCGGCGGCGTCGTAGGTCATCGTCTCGGCGATGGCCGGAATTTCGCCTTCTTTGGGTCGGGAGACCGAGGTCAGGTTGCCGGTCTGGTCGTAGCCGTAGGTGGTGGCAGGGCCGCTGGTCGGCGTTGATTTGATCCGCTCGCCGAGTTTGTCGTAGCTGTAGGTGATGCCGGTGCCGGTTTCAAGCTGGCTGGCGGCGTCGTAGGTGTTGGTGGAGCCGTTGCCTTTCGTCAGGTTGTCGGCGGCGTCGTATTCGAAGCTCGCCGGCCCTGCTTCCACCAAGCGGTTGTTCTGGTCGTAGCCGTAGCTGACTTCTTCGGAGCCGGGGAGCCCGCTGCGGGCTTCTTCTTCGACCTGGCCGAGCGCATCGCGGACGTAGCTGAGTGAAGCGAGGGCTTCCGACCCCTTCTTGAAGGTGGCCGTACTCATCCGCGAGGCGCGGTCATAGGCGTATTCGTCCACGTTGCCACTCGCGGTGGGGAAGGCGATGCCGGTCAGGTTTGAGTCGGCGTCGTAGCCGAAGCTGGTATTCCCACCGAGCCAGTCGGTCAGGCTTTCCAGGCGCCCAGCTTTGTCGTAGCCGCGGGTGACTGCTTTGCCGTTCGGGTAGACGACCGCGGTCTGCTCGTCGGCGAGGTCGTAGCCGTATTCGACAAGTTCGCCGTGGCCGTTTTCGCTTTCGGTGAGGCGGCCGAGCTGGTCATAGGCAAACCTCGATTCGTCGCTGCCGTCGCTCATCGCTATCAGGGCCCCGTCGGCGTTGTATTCGTAGCTTGCGTCCGGGGTTGCTTCTTCGGAGTAAGCGACGGCAGTGAGGCGGTTGGCGGCGTCGTAGGAGAGGTCGGTTTCCCGGCCGGCGGCATCGATGACTGCGATCGGATTGCCGGCGTCGTCGAAGCTCTCGGTCGTTTCGCGCCCGAGCGGGTCGATCACTTCGACCGGCTGCTCGAGGAGGTTGCGGACGTAGGTGGTCGTGTGTCCGTTGGCGTCGGTCTGGGAACTGATCTGGCCGGCACCGTCGTAGGCGGTTTCGAGAACGGCGCCGTTTGGCTTTTCGACTTCGGTCCGTTCGTCGTCGGCGTTGTAGGCATATTTCGTCGTGTGGCCCTTGGCGTCGGTGAGCGAGGCGAGGTTGCCGTTGCCGTCGTAGGCGTATTCGGTGGCGTGGCCGAGGGGGTCGGTGGCTTTCACCGGCCGGCCTTGGGCGTCGCGTTCGACGCTCGTCGTGTACTGCGCGGGTTCGGCACCTTCGAGGTTGCCGCGGGGCGAGGTGACGGAGACGACGCGCGAGTCGGCGTCGTAGGTGGTGGTCTGTTCGTCGCCGAGCGGATCGGTTTCGCTGGTGCGGTCGCCGTAGGCGTCGTAGCCGTAGGTCCAGGTGTGCCCCAGCGGATCGGTCAGGCTTTCGAGCTGGCCGTGTTCGTCGTGGACGAAGGAAAGGGTCTGGGTCGTTTCGCCGGGAGCGGGGCGGGAGATGCTTTCGACGTTGCCGTCGCCGTCGCGTTCGATCGTCGTCGTCTCGCCGCCGGGGGTCGTGGTCGAGGTCACTTCGTGGGAGGCGTTGTAGGTCCATCTGGTTTCGTGACCCAGGGCATCTTTTTCGCTGGTCCGGTTGCCGGCTTCGTCGTAGCCGAAGGTGGTCGCATGGCCGTTGCCGTCGGTTTCGCGGACCAGCCGACCGGCGGCGTTGTAGGCGAAGGTGGTGGTGCTCGCCTGCGGGGTGCCGTAGCCGTAGGTGATCTCGAACGGCTCGTTGTTCGAGGTGAACCACTTGTCGGTGACCGCGCCGGTGGCTTTGTTGGTCACGGTCGTGTGGAAGGCCTCGTATTCGAAGGTGAGCGTGCGCCCGGCCGGGTCGGTCTGGGAGACGACGCGGCTTTCGCCGTCGTATTCGTTGGTCGTTTTGCCGCCGCGGCCGTCGGTGATCTGCGTGATCCGGTGGGAGCCGTCGTATTTGAACTGCCAGCGAGGGCCGGCTTCCCCCGGCATCGTCACCGCGGTGAGGTTGCCGCCTTCGTATCCGTATTTGACGACATGGCCCATCGGGTCGGTGGCGGTTTCCACCTGACCGCCGGCGTTGTAGGCGAAGGCGATCTGGCGGCTCGAGGGATCCGTGACCGATTTGAGCCGTCCCGCTTCGTCGTAGGAGAGGGTCGTTTCGTTGCCGTTGCGGTCGCCGATCGCTTCAAGGCGACCGGTCCCCGAGAAGCTGTACTCGGTTCGATCGAGGGCGGTGAAGGTGAAGCCCGCTTCGGGGCTGCCGGAGAGGGTTTCCTGCGACCAGGCCGGACCGGCGTAGGCGGTGCCGCTGGTGTGCGTGAAGGGGACCGTGCTGCCGTCGCCCCGAACCACGGTGACCTTTGCCGCGCCTTCTTCGATCCTCAGGTGGTCGCCGAAGGAACCGCTCCAGCCGTAGCCGAAGGCCCCGGGCGAGGTAGCCGTCGCGGCTGCCTGGGCGCTGTAGGTGCGGGTGAGGCCGAGCCCGACTCCCAGGCCGCCGATCGCGAGGTCGATCTGACTCTCGGTGAAGTCGCCGGTGGCGCATTCGATCGGATCGCCACTGCAGCTGCTTTTGCTGAACTTGTTGGTCTTCGCGGTTTTGACCGGATCGGTGATTTCGAGATGGCCGCTCTGTTCGCGGATCACGCCGCTGTTGTTGAAAGGCGCTTCGACCTCGGTAACCCCGGTGCCCGCGGTCTTCTGGAAGACGCCGGTGTTGAGGAAGAGCGTTTCCGGACCGGCGCCGCCTTCGACGATCCCCAGTTCCGAGCCCTCGGTGTTGGCGTCGAAGCTGCCCTGGTTTTCGAAGGTGGCGGCTTCGCGCAGCTGCAGGTACCTCGTCGGCAGCGTCATCGCCCCTTCGTTGACGAAGGTTCGTTCCTGCAGTTTGCCTTCCGAGACCGAACCCGACGCGCCCGCGGCAAGCACCGTCCGGCCGCTGCCGCTCATCTTGCTGCCTTCCCAGGCGAGGCTGCCGGTGACTTCGAGGTTGCCGTCCCCTTCCACCGCGCCGTTCAAGGCGAGTTCTGAGGCTTGAACGGTGGAGCCGCTCGCAATTTCCAGCGGGCTCATGGACCCGATGGTCAGCGTCCCGCCGCTGGAGACGACGTCGCCGGCGATGATGTTCGGGCCTTGAAACTCCACCGAACCCGTCAGGGCGCTGCCGCTGAAGAGCAGGGCCGTCTGGGATTCGGAGAAGGCCAGCGTGCCGGATTCGGCTCTGATCGTGCCGAGGTTCGCGAGGTTGGCCCGGATCCTGGTGAATCCACTTCCAGCGGTCTTGCGAATGGTGCCGCTGTTGATGAGGAGCGCGCCCGGTTCGGCGTAGGGGTGGGTGATTCCCGTTTCTTCGCCTTCCACATTGACCGTGAGCGTGCCCGTGTTTTCGAGGATCGCCGTTTCCCTCATCATCAGGTAGGTACCGCTCAGAGAGAGCGAGCCGTCGTTGATCAACGTCCGTTCGTCGATCGAGACGTTTGCAAGCGTCCCGGTCCCGCTGGCGAGGATCGCCGTCGAGCCGGTGCCCGCCATCGAGCCGCCGCTCCAAGTGAGGGTGCTCGACACATTCAGCGAGCCCGCCCCTTTCAGGGTGCCGCCGGTTTGGGTGAAACTGGCGGCGGTAGCGGTATAGCCGGCTTCGACGGAAAGTGACCCGCCTTGGAGGGCGAGGGTGCCGCTGGGCATGGTGAAGCTCTGGGCGGTGACCGCAGGTCCCTGGAGCGTGATGCTGCCCATGAGGGCGCTTTCTGCGCCGAGGGAGACCGGTTCAACCGTGGGGAAGAGGATGGAGCCCGTTTCGGCGATCAGGGCACCCAGATTTTCCAGCCCCACCTTGATCTTGGTTTCGCCGGTGCCCGACCCCTTGCGGATGATGCCGGTGTTGACGATGGTCGGGGCGGCTCCCGTCGTGTGGACGATCCCTTCCGTGCCTTCGGTGTCGACGGTGAAGGTGCCGCTGTTTTCGATTTTCGAGCCGTTGGACAGCGAGAAGAAGCCGCTGGGGAGCGAGATGCTCCCTTTGTTGACGAGGGTTCGTTCGCTCAGGTGGGCGTTGGACATCGCGCCGGCGAGCGAGGAGAGGAAGATCGTCGTGCCTGCTCCGCTCATCGTGCCTCCGGTCCAGCTGAGGGCTCCGGAGGCGGTGAGCGTGCCCGCTCCCTGCACGGTCCCGCTGGTCATGGTCAGGCCTGAGATCGCGGCGGTGCTGCCGGCTTCGACCGCGAGGGTGCCGCCGGCGAGCGTGAGCGTGCCGCTGGGCATGGTGAAGCTGTGCGCGGTGACGGAGGGCCCGGCCAGCTTGACCGACCCTTCGAGCACGCTGCCGGAGGTGAGCGTCATCGGTTCCGAAGTCGGGAACACAAGAGCGCCGGTTTCCGCGTTCACCGTGCCACGGTTTTCGAGACCTACCTTGATCTTCGTTTCGCCGCTGCCGGAGGTCTTGCGGATCGTGCCGGTATTGAGGATCAAAGGCGCGGCTCCGGTGCTGTGGGAGACCCCGAGTTCGCTGCCTTCGGTGTTGACGGTGAAGGTCCCGCCGTTTTCGAGCCTCGAGCCGTTGTTAAGGGAGAGGTAGCTGCTCGGCAGCGAGAGCGCCCCTTCGTTGACGAGCGTCCGTTCGTTCAGGTTGACCCCGGACATCGACCCACTCGCGCCTGGTGCGACGACCGTGGTGCCGGTCCCCGCCATCTGGCCGCTGTTCCAGTTGAGCGTTTTGGTGATGCGGAGCTTGCCCGGCCCGGTCAGTTTGCCCAGCCCGCTGATCGTCAGGACGGGAATGGTCGATTCGCCTTCGCTCGCTGGACGTTTCAGTTCGAGCGAGCCTCCCGAGACGATCACGCTGCCTTCGCCCTGGACGACCGCGGCCTGATTGGTCCCGGTGCTGGATTTGGCGGTCTTGCCGGAGCCGATGCAGGCGACGTCGGTTGCCCCGGGGACATGGCCTGCGGACCAATTGGACGCGGTCTGCCAGGTGCTTTCGGCCGGGCCGACCCAGGTGTCGGTGCATTCGGCGGCCGAGGCGGTGGTGGGCAGGGCAAAACAGATCAAGACCCAGATCAAGAAGACTCCTCCGCGCTTCCCTGCTTTCAACGCTCCTCCGATCCGTTGCTGCGGCCACTGGGCGGCAAAGGTCGCGATACCGCGTGCGTACCAATGTCGCCGGCATCCTGGCAAAATCTCTCGCGCACTACCGAGACTTCAATTATTCGCTCCGTTGCAACCCCTTCGATCGGTGGGAGGAGGGTGCTTCTGGGGTTGGGGATCGGTAGCCCTCGTTAGCGTCCGGGCCACATGCCGGACCTGCTGATCCTCTTCCTGGCCGCCTGCGGGACCGCGCTCGCCACCGGCCTCGGCGCGATCCCGGTTTGGTTCCTCGGGGACCGTGCCGCTGCGCTGACGCCGTTCCTGCTCGGGATCGCGGCCGGGGTGATGGGGGTCGCTTCGATCTTCGGGCTGCTGATTCCGGCGGCTGAAGAAGGGTCGGTGTGGGAGGTGCTCGGGGGGTTGTTGGTGGGCGGGGTGCTGTTGGGGGTGGCGCGGCGGCGGTTGCGGCCGGAGGCGGCTTTCATGGGGCGGCATGGGCCGGGGGCGCGGACCTCGGCGCTGGTCTTCGCGGTGCTCTTCGTACACAGCCTGCCCGAGGGCCTGGCGGTGGGGACCGCGTACGCCTCCGACCGGGCGGGGCTGGGGCTGTTCGTGATCGTCGCGATCGCGATCCAGAACGTCCCGGAGGGGACGAGCGTGGCGATTCCGATGGAGGTGGCCGGCTTCGGGCGGGCGCGGCAGTTCTGGGCTGCGGTGGGGACGAGCGCGCCGCAGCCGGTCGGCGCGGTCGCCGCCTACCTGGCGGTCGAACAGGTGAGCGCGCTGCTGCCCTTCTCCTTCGCTTTCGCCGCCGGCGCGATGCTGAGCCTGATTGCCGCCGAGATGCTGCCCCAGGCCTATGCCGACCGCCGCCGCCGGCTCGGCCCCAGCATCGGTCTCGCCGCTGGGGCGGCGGTCATGCTGGTGCTGGACTTGGCGCTTGGCGTCTGATCGCGAAGGAGCAATGTGGGCTTGGATTTGCTGCTGGACGTACAACTACGGGCATCCAACTGCTGCCGCGTGTATAACCGGTAGGGGATGTCCGAGCTAGTCCGCGAAATTCAAGATCTCCTTGAAGCGGAGGCGCACGACGCCATCGCTGCCGGCTGGGCGGAGGTGAGGGCCGACGAGGGCGCGGTCGGTCCGACTCTCAACCTGGAGCCGATGAAGCTGGAAGCCGCTCCGCTCGAGATCTACTTCGACTCCGACCAGCTGGTCGTCTGCTACCCGGGCCGCCACAGCATGGTCGTCGAGTTCTTCTCGGAGGACCCCGAGGAGATCAAGCCCGGGGTGCAGGCGCTCGCCGCCGCCGTGGTCTCCGGCAGCTACTCCGAGCGGCTGAAGCAGGGCACCACCGACGTCGAGGCGGAGTGGCCCGGTCCCGAGGGAACGCAGCGGGCGACGCGGTCGGTGATCACCGTGCCCGGAACCCAGAACAACCCCTGGCGCAGCGTCGGCTACGACGCGTACTAGAAGACCGCGAGCACCCCCAGCGCCAGCACGCTCGCCGCCACGACCGCCAGGGCGATCGCCGTCGTCGCCCGGTCGAAGCGGCCGAGGGCGTTCTCGCCCATCAGCTCGCGGTCCTTCGCCAGCGAGCGGATGAACGGCAGCAGGACCAGCAGCAGGACCGCGTTCAGCGCCTGGGTGAGGAAGAGGATTTCGACCAGCGGCGCGCCGGGGATCAGCACCAGGCAGGCGGCGACGGTGATGACGACGGCGAAGCTGAGGTAGAAGGTGCGCGCCTCGGCGAAGCTGTCGTCGAGGTCGGCGCGGCGGCCGAGGGTCTCGGAGAACGAGTAGGCGGTGGAGAGGGGGACGATCGCCGCCGCCAGCAGCGCCGCCCCGAGGAAGCCGAGGCCGAAGAGGGTGGCCGCGGCGGCGCCGACGAACGGTTCCAGCGCCCGGGCCGCGTCGCCGGCGTCGTTGATTTCGATCCCCTGCACGTGCAGCGTCGCCGCGCAGGCGATGACGACGAAGAACCCGATCACCCCCGTCAGTACCGCGCCGGTGATGACGTCGACGCGCTCGTATTTCAGGTCCTTGACGTGCAGGCGCTTGTCCACCGCGTAGGACTGGATGAAGGCGAGGCCCCAGGGGGCGAGCGTCGTCCCCACCGTCGCCACCGCCACCAGCAGCGCGTCGCGGTTGAGCGGGATGCTGGGGACGACGAGGCCGCGGGCGGCCGCGCCCCAGTCGGGGTGGGCGGCGATCCCCGCGACGACGTAGGCGACGAAGACGGAGCTGAGCAGGAGCAGCAGGTGCTCGACCCGGTGGAAGTTCTCCCGCAGCACCAGGGCGGAGATGACGATCGCCGCCAGCGGCACGCTGAGGTAGCGGCTGGTGCCGGTCAGCAGTTCCATCGCCGCCGCGACGCCGGCGAACTCGGCGCAGAGCGTGCCGGTGTTGGCGATCGCCAGCGCCGCCATCACCACCGCCGCGGCGCGAGGGCCGTAGCGCTCGCGGACCAGGGTCAGCAGCCCCTTGCCGGTGACGATGCCGAGCCGCACCCCGACCTCGTGGAAGACGATCAGCGCCGCGGTCGAGAGCAGCAAGACCCAGAGCAGCTCGTAGCCGTAGCGGGCGCCGAGGATCGAGTAGGTGGTGATCCCGGCCGGGTCGTCGTCGGAGAGGCCGGCGAGGACGCCGGGCCCGACCACCGCCAGCAGCGCCGCCAGCCCGCCAGCTCGCAGCAGCCGGTGGCGGTGGCGGGCGATGCGCCAGTGGGTGTGGCGGCCCGGAGTGCGGTGCGCGCGGCTCATCGGCGCATACGTTGACGCCCTCGTCCGACACCCATCGCGAGACGTATCTGACTTTTCCCCGCATATATGACGGGAAAACTCAGACACCCCACCTGCGGGATAGACTCGCCGCGTACATATCGGTCGGTGGTCAAGGGAAGTCCGGTGCAAGTCCGGCGTGGTCCCGCCACTGTGACCGGGTGGAGGAGTTCGCAGGCGCCATCGCGCGTCAGCCACTGGAGGCGACACAGAGCCCCCGGGAAGGCGCGTCCTCCCTGATCCCGGAAGCCAGGAGACCTGTCCCCGGCCAAGCCAAGACAACCCTCGAGGAAAGGGTGGCGTAAATGCCAAGAAGTACCTCGTTCCGGCTGGCGGCCGTATGCCTGCTGGCTATCTCCATAACCCTGGCCTTTGCCGCGGCCGCTTCGGCCAAGGGCTTCAAGGCCGAGCTGCGCGTGGTCGGCGCCGGCGGCAAGGTGCTCGCCGAACAGCCGATCGCGACCGCGACCACCACGGTCAAGACCAGCCCCAAGGCCGAATGCTTCGGCAAGGGCTCCGGCGGCAGCGGCGACCCGGTCACGATCAAGGGCAACACCGCGATGGGGCTGCTCGCCCACGCCTCGAAGTCGGTGCCGGCGCTGAGCCCGCTGTCGATCAGCGACAGCTTCGACTTCGGCCTCGCCCTCTGCGGGATCGGTTCGAGCGTCGCCAAGGGCAAGTCGTCCTGGTACCTGAAGATCAACCACGCCTCGCTCTCCGTGGGCGGGGACGCGGCGATCATCCATCCGGGCGACGAAGTGCTCTGGGACCTGGCGCCCTCGTTCCCCTACCCGGACGAGCTGGTGCTGGAAGGGCCGAACAAGGCGAAGGCAGGGATGCCTTTCACGGTGCGCGTCTTCTCCTACGACGAAAAAGGGAAGTCGAAGCCGGCGAAGGGCGTGAAGGTGACCGGCGCGAGCGCCCCGACCGGTGCCGACGGCCGCACCACGGTGACGCTGAGCAAGCCGTCGCGGCTGATCGCGCAGGCGGCGGGGGAGATCCCCTCGGCGCGCGTCCCCGTCTGCATCGGGAGCAAGTGCCCGAAGTGACGGTGCGCGGGACCGAATGACCGGGCTCCGCGGCACGGCGGTCGCGATCGCGCTGCTTCTAGCGGCGCTCGCGGCCGCCGGCTGCGGGCTCGGTCCCGGCTCCGACGTCGGCTCGGTGGAGCTGACGGTGACCCGGGAATACGGGACGGTGCCGGTGCTGCAGCGCTCGCTGGGGGCGAAGGAATCCGACACCGTGATGCGGCTGCTGGAAGGCAGCGCCGAGATCGAGACCCGCTACGGCGGCGGCTTCGTCCACTCGATCGACGGGGTCGCGGAGGGCGAACGCGACGGCGATCCCTACGACTGGTTCTTCTATATGGACGGGACCGAGTCGCCCGTCGGGGCGGCCGACGTCGACGTCCAGGGCGGCGAGCGGATCTGGTGGGACTACCGCGACTGGTCGGCGACGAACCACGTTCCCGCGGTGGTCGGTTCCTGGCCGGCGCCGTTCGCCGACGGGGTCGGGGGGAAGCGCCATCCCGTGGTGGTCGAATGCGCCGGCGCGAAGCGTGGTTCCTTTCGCACCTATGCGGTGCAAAAGGAACCACGAGTCGCGTGGGGCGCCGCCTGCGCTGAGACTCAGGCGGCGCTGGAAGGCGAAGGCGTGGAGCTCGCCTCCGGATCCCCGAAGGGCGCGATCCGGGTCCTGGTCGGCCCCTGGGATCGTCTGCGGGACGATCCGGCGGCGCACCTGATCGAAGAGGGACCGGCTGAAAGCGGGGTCTATGCAGACTTTCGAGGGGACGAACTCGTGGCGCTCGACGAAGGCGGGAATGCGGCGCGGCGCCTCGGTCCCGACGCCGGCCTGGTCGCGGCGACGAGCCGCTACGGCGGGCCGCCCGTCTGGCTCGTCACCGGCGGCACGGCTGCGGCCGTGCGCGCCGCCGCCGACGCCCTCGACACCGAGCATCTGCGCGACCATTACGCGGTGGCGATCGAAGGTGGGAAGACGACGCCGCTGCCGGTGGAGGGCCGATGAGGTCGCCGTTCGCCTACATGCCGCGCCGCCGGCCGCTGCAGCTGGCCTCTCCGGGCGCGGCCGTCGCCTACCTGGGCGCGATCGTCGCGGTCGCCTTCCTCTACCTGAACCCGCTGGTCCTGGTTGCGGCGGGAGTGGCGGCGACCTCCGCCGGGCTCCTCGCCGGCGCCCGCAGCGCTGTGCGCGCGGGGCTGCGTTTGGGCCTGTCGCTGGCGCTGCTGATGGTCGTGGTCAACGCCCTGGTGAACAGCCGCGGCGAGACCGTCATCGCGCGGCTCGGCGACTGGCCGCTGCTGGGGCGGGTCGACGTCACCCTCGAGGCGATCGTCGCCGGCGCCTCCTACGGCCTCGTCGCCGTGGCGAGCATCGTCGCCTTCGCCGTCTACTCGGCCTGCGTCGACCCCGACCGGGTACTGCGCGCGCTGCGGCCGCTGGCCGGGCGCTCGGCGCTGACGGCGACGCTGGTCTCGCGCCTGGTCCCGGTCGCTGCCGCCGACGCGGGGCGGCTGCGCGACGCCGCCGCGCTGCGCGGCCCCGGCGCCGCCGCGGTCGGCAAGGCGCCGCTGGTGCGGCGCCTGCTCGCCGGCTCCCTCGACCGCGCCGTCGACGTCGCCGCCACCCTGGAGCTGCGCGGCTACAGCCTCGACAGGCCTCGCGCCCGCAACCGCCGCGCCCGCTCGCGCTACGACCGCCGCTTCTACGCCGCCGCCGCGGTGGTCCTCGCCACGGCG
>Ga0207687_10000213_pt1 | contig 39390 bp, 31 predicted proteins | sample KBSM54metaG_FD_184399 | JGI IMG/M metagenome (GOLD analysis project Ga0207687, IMG submission 184399) | Miscanthus rhizosphere microbial communities from Kellogg Biological Station, Michigan, USA - KBS M5-4 metaG (SPAdes) (version 2) | ecosystem: Host-associated > Plants > Roots > Rhizosphere >...
ACGTCGGCTTCGGCAAGACCGAGGTCGCCCTGCGCGCCGCGGTCAAGGCCGCCGCCGACGGCAAGCAGGTGATGATGCTGGTGCCGACAACGATTCTCGCCCAGCAGCACTTCGGCACCTTCCGCGAGCGCCTTGCCGACCTGCCCTTCGTCGTCGAGGGCGTCTCGCGCCTGCGCAAGCCGGCCGAGGTGAAAGCGGTGCTGACCGGCTTCGAGGCCGGCAAGGTCGACATCCTGATCGGCACCCACCGGTTGCTCTCGCGCGACGTCCGCGCCAAGGACCTCGGCCTCGTCATCCTCGACGAGGAGCAGCGCTTCGGGGTGAAGCAGAAGGAACTGCTGCGCCAGCTCAAGCTCAAGGTCGACGTGCTCGCGCTCTCAGCGACCCCGATCCCGCGCACCCTGCAGATGAGCCTGGCCGGCCTGCGCGACATCTCGACGATCGAGACCCCGCCCGAGGGCCGTCGCCCGGTCCGCACCTACGTCGGCCCCTACGACGAGGGCCTGGTGGCGAAGGCGATCAATCGCGAGCTCGAGCGCGACGGCCAGGCCTTCTTCCTGCACAACCGGATCGACTCGCTGCTCGAGACGACCGAGCGCCTGCGTGGGCTGGTGCCGGGCGCCCGCTTCCTCGAAGCGCACGGGCAGATGGACGAGAAACAGCTCGAGGAGACGATGCTCGGCTTCCTGCGCGGCGACGCCGACGTCCTGGTGACGACGACGATCATCGAGTCCGGGCTCGACATCGCCAATGCCAACACGCTGATCGTCGAGCGCTCCGATCAGCTCGGGCTGTCCCAGGCCTACCAAATCCGCGGCCGGGTCGGGCGCTCTCGCGAGCGCGCCTTCGCCTACCTGCTCTACCCCTCGGCCGAGGCGCTGACCGAGGATGCGGCGGCGCGGCTCTCGACCCTCGCCGACCACACCGAGCTCGGCTCCGGCTTCAAGATCGCGATGCGCGACCTCGACATCCGCGGCGCCGGCGACCTGCTCGGCGAGGAGCAGTCGGGCCACGTCGCCGCGGTCGGCTTCGAGCTCTACTGCCAGATGATCGATGAGGCGGTCGGCGCGGCGCAGGAGGCCGCGGGTGGGGAGGAGGCGCCCGAACCGGTGCGGCTCGACGTCCCGGTGGACGCTTACCTGCCCGCCTCGTTCATCCCCTTCGAGGCGGCGAAGATCGACGTCCACCGCCGCATCGCCGCCGCCCGCGAGCCCGGCGAGCTGCGGGCGATTCGCGACGAGATCAGCGACCGCTTCGGAGAGCCGCCGCCGCAGGCGGAGAACCTGCTCGCCCTGCAGCGCGCCCGGATCGAGCTCGGCCTGGCCGGCGCGCGCAGCGTCGAGTTCCGCGGCGGCCGGCTCAGCGTCACTGGGGTCGAGCTCGACTCCGAGGCCGCCGGCGTCTTCCGCGAGCAGCTTGAGGGAGCCCTCTATGAGTGGCGCGAGCAGACCGCGGCGATGCGCGTGCCCGACGAGCCGGAGGCGCGGCTGGCTGCGGTCTTGGCGCTGGCCGAGGCGATCCGGACGGCAAAGCAGGGGCCGGTCGAGGCGGCCGAGGCGAGCCTGCGCGGCTAAGCACGACCCCCTTCTGGAGCATTTGATTTATGCTGCCCGATCGGTGGCACGCTCTAGCGCCAAGGGAGGGAAGTCGGTCGGGTTGCAGCGCCTCGCGCTGCTCGGCTTCGCCGCGCTCTTCATCCTGCTCTTCCTGATCTTCGCGATCGCCCAGGGAATCGGCCATCCCAGCGTTCCCTCCGGCTCCGTCGCCGTCGTTGAAGACGCCCCGGATGGCCTCAGCCCGGTCACCGAAGCGCAGTTCAAGCACGCGCTGGTTCAAGCCGCGGCTGAAGACAAAGTCGCGCCAGTGCCAAAACCGGGTGATGACAAATACGAAGCGGAGCAGGAAAAAGCGCTGGGCAACCTGCTCGACTCGATCTGGATCCAGGGCCAGGCCGAAGAAATGGGCATCGCGGTGACGCCGAAAGAAATCGCCGAAGAACTCAAAAAACTGAAGGAAAAAGCCTTCAAAACGGAACAGCAGTACAAGGAATTCCTCAAAGAAGCGCACTTCACGCAGGCGGACGTCAACACTCGCGTGACGATCCAGATGCTCAGTGAACAGATTCAAAAACAGGTCACTGAAGAAGCACCGATCCCCAGCAAGAGCGAAATCGAGGACTACTACGAAGCCGCCAAGTCGAGCCAGTACACGACGCCGGAATCGCGCGACATCCGCGTGATCAAGAACCCGGACAAGGCCAAGGTCGAAGAAGCGAAGACCGCGCTTGAAAAAGACGACTCGATCAAAAGCTGGGAAGCGGTTGCGAAGAAATACTCGATAGACACGACCAAAAGCAACGGTGGTCTGCTGTCGACGGTGACCGAAGGCTCGGGCATCCTGCAGGAACCGCTTGAAGGCGAAGTCTTCGCCGCCGAGCAGGGCGAACTGGAAGGGCCGCTAAAGGAAGGCAAGACCTACACGCTCTTCGAGGTGATGAAGATCACCCCGGAAAAAGTCCAGTCACTCGACGAAGCCAAGTCGCAGATCAGCGCCCAGCTGGCTGAACAGGCCAAACAGCAGACCTTCGCTGCTTTCGTCCAGCACTACGGGACCAGGTGGCAGTCGCGCACCTTCTGTGCCTCTGGCTTCGTGATCGCGCGCTGCGCCAACTTCAAGCCCAGTGGACGCCCAGCGGAAGCCGACGAAGCCTGCTTCGAAGCGAACCCGAAGAAAGCGCCGGAAGCCTGCCCGGCGCCGATCACCTCGATCAAACCGGCCCAGCCGGGAACGGTCAGCCCGCTCAACCGTGAAGGGCAGAAACTCGCCCAGCGGCCGCGGCCCGCAGGGCTCGAAGAAGGCGCCGCCCCAGAAGGCGAAATTCCGGGCGGGATCGTGCCCGGCGCCACGCCCGGCGCCACCGGCGAATAAGAGCTCGCCCCGCGGCCCTCTGCCGCCTGACTGAATAGGATGCTGCTCCCCGTGAGCGGCATCGCCTCGATCCACGCCCGCCAGATCCTCGACTCGAGGGGCAACCCGACCGTCGAGGTCGAAGTCATGCTCGAGTCCGGCGCCCGCGGCCTTGCCGCAGTGCCTTCGGGCGCCTCCACCGGCGAGTTCGAGGCGGTCGAGCTGCGTGATGGCGGCAATGCTTGGGCCGGCAAGGGCGTCAGCGCGGCGGTTGCCAACGTCAACGGCGAGATCGCCACAGCGCTACAGGGCTTCGACGCCGACGACCAAGCGGGGCTCGACGCAAAGATGATCGAGCTCGACGGCACCCCGAACAAGGGCCGCCTCGGCGCCAACGCGATCCTCGGCGTCTCCCTCGCGGCGGCCAAGGCGGCGGCGATGCTGGCCGGCGAACCGCTCTTCCGCTACCTGGCAAAGCTTTACGGCGGCCCGGAGCCGAACCTGCTGCCGGTGCCGATGATGAACGTGCTCAACGGCGGCGCCCACGCCGACAACTCGGTCGACTTTCAGGAGTTCATGGTGGTGCCGGCCGGCGCATCCAGCTTCTCCGAGTGCCTGCGGGTCGGCACCGAGGTCTTCCACGCGCTGAAGAAAAGCCTCGCCGCCGCCGGTCACGCGACCGCGGTCGGTGACGAGGGCGGCTTCGCGCCCAACCTCGAGTCCAACGAGGCGGCGCTGCGGGCCGTTCTGGCGGGAGTCGAGGCAGCGGGCTATGAGCCCGGCAAGGACGTATTCATCGCCCTTGACCCGGCTACCAGCGAGGTCTTCGATGGCGGCGCCTACGTGCTCGAGCACGAGGGCCGCTCGCTCTCGCCAGAGGAGATGGCCGGCTACTGGGAGGACGCCTGCTCGCGCTACCCGATCCTTTCGATCGAGGACGGCATGGACGAGGAGGACTGGGACGGCTGGAAGCTATTGACCGAGAAGCTGGGGGAGAAGGTCCAGCTCGTTGGCGACGACCTCTTCGTCACCAACCCGGAGCGGCTGAAGCGGGGCATCGAGCTCGGTGTCGGCAACTCGATCCTGGTCAAGGTCAACCAGATCGGCACCCTGAGCGAGACCCGGAGGCGATCCGGATGGCCGCCGACGCCGGCTACACGGCGGTGATCTCGCATCGCTCCGGCGAGACCGAGGACACGACGATCGCCGACCTCGCCGTCGCCACCGGCGCGGGGCAGATCAAGACCGGCGCTCCCTCGCGCTCAGACCGCGTCGCCAAGTACAACCGCCTGCTGCGAATCGAGGAGGAACTCGGCTCTGCAGCGCGCTTCCCCGGCTTGCAGGCGTTCCACCAACGGTCCGCCTAGTGCAGGAAAGCGGGGCCCGGCCGCGTAGGACCGGGCATGGCAGCACGCGCTCAGGCGAGGAAACGCACCTCCGCCACTGCCAAACGTCGCTCCCCGGCACGCAAACCGGCCGCCCGGCGCAAACCGGCAGCGCGTCGCGGTGCCAGCCGAATCCACTGGGATCGCGTCGGTCGCGTCGCCCTGACGCTGGTCCTCTTCGCGGTGCTCTACTCCTACCTCAACCCGGTGATCGACTTCGTCAAGACCTACACGACGACGACCGCGGCACGGGTCCAGCTACACGAAGCCCAGCACGAAAACACCCGTCTGCACTGGCGCATCCAGCACGCCGACGACCCGATAACGCTGGAGGCCAAGGCGCGCGCCCAGGGCATGGTCGCCCCCGAAGAGACCCCGCTGGTCGTACGCGGCCTCTAGCGCCCCTCAGGCGCATGCCAGCCGCTTCCGGTGCGCCTTTTGTTGGCCATGAGCACCTAAAGCGCAGCGCAGCCCGGAGAGGCTGTGGTTAGCGCCAGCTCCTACCTGGTCAGCGCCCTGGCGCTGGTAGTCGTCGGCGGATCGATCGGTTTCACGGCATATCGCCTGCGCCGCCGACTGATGCCCGCCTGGGAGGGCGCCCCGGCCCGCCTAGTCGAGTCGATCGTTGCGATCGCCCTGCTGATCTGGCTAGGAGAGATACTCGGCACCTTCGGGCTCTTCTACGAGTGGACCTTCGTCGCTGCTTCCGTCCTGCTGGCGGTCTTGGCAAAGACGCTTCTGCCGGGGGGTGGCACCGTAGGGGGGCCCACCCCTGAGGGGGAGGCCTCGACCTCCCGACCGCGGGTCCTGTCGCAGGGGGAGGGGGGCACTGCGGGCAGTCCACGGGCTGCCCTCGACCCCCCTCCCCCTGCGCCACCCGCGGAAGGAGCGTCTTGGCTCCCGTGGCTTGTGACTGTCGGCGTCATTGCCTTGGTGTTCACGCATTGGGGACTGACGACCAAGGACGCACTCGACCGAGGGATCTTCAATTTCGACTCGCTCTGGTACCACATGCCTTACGCCACGGACATGGTCCAGAGCCACTCCGTAACGGGGCTCCATTACACGGAGACCGTTTTCACGAACTGGTTCTACCCGCAGAACTCGGAGTTGCTGCACGCAACCGGGATCCTGCTGACCCACCGTGACACCCTGTCCCTGTTCCTGAACTTCGCCTTCCTCGCCCTCAGCTTCCTAGCTGCTTGGTGTATCGGCCGCCCCTACGGGCGAGGCCACCTCACGGTCGTAGCCGCCGCCATCGTCCTCGAGTGCCACACGCTCGTCGTGCGAGAGCCTGGAGCGGCCAAGAACGACCTTGTGGCGGCAGCTCTTCTCCTCGCCGCCGTAGCCATCCTCGTCAACGCCTGGAGCAGTCATCGTCGGGCAGGGCGGCTCCTGCCGGGGGGTGGCGCCGTAGGGGGGCCCGCCCCCGAGGACGCTTTAGCGACCGGAGGGGGTGGGGGGTCCCCTGCGGTGACAGGACCCGCCGGCCCGGGTGCTCTCGTCTGGCCGATCGCCGCCGCCGGTCTCGCCACTGGCCTCGCCGTGGGCACCAAGTCAACCGCCGTATCCATGGCCGCCGCCCTGACCCTCGCAGTAATTGTCCTGGCCCCCAGCGGCCGCCGCTTGAAGACCTTCGGCTGGTGGTTCATCTCCGCCCTCCTGGGCGGCGGCTACTGGTACCTGCGCAACCTGATCATCGCCGGCAACCCGCTGCCGCAGGCGACCAGCATCGGGCCGATCGCACTGCCCCACCCCGAGCGCCTGCAGGAAGGCCGACCCAACTTCAACATCGTCCACTACGCCACCGACACCGGCGTCTGGCGCCACTACTTCGAGCCCGGCCTGCACCAGGCCTTCGGCTCCCTCTGGCCGCTGGTCATCCTCGCCGCAATCGCCGGCGGCCTCCTCGCCCTGCTCCGCGGCCGGGACAGGATCCTCCGCTGGGCCGGCGGCGTAGCCCTCTTCGGCCTCATCGCCTACGTCTTCACCCCCCTCAGCGCCGCCGGCATCGACGGCGCCCCGGTCGGCTTCAGCATCAACATCCGCTACGTAATCCCACCCCTCCTCCTCGGCGTCGTCCTGCTGCCCCTGGCCATCCGCCGCCTAGACGGCTGGCGCCAATGGACCCTCCTCGGAGCCCTTCTCCTCGTTCTCGTGGTCACCGACCGCTCCGACGCCGCCCTCCGCGACCCAGCCCGAACCTTCGGAATCCCGCTGGCCTTCCTCCTCGTAGTCTTGCCCGCTGCCCTGATCTGGCTCTACTTCCGGTCAGCCGGGGTCAAGGCGCCTCCTCCGGCGGGTGGCGCGGTAGGGGGGACCGCCCCTGAGGAAGCTTTAGCTACCGGAAGGGGCGGTGGGTCCCCTGCCGCGACAGGACCCGCCGGCCGGAGACGCCCGTCCCTCGCCCTCAGCGGCTTCGCAGCCCTGCTCCTCCTGGCCCTGGCCCTCGGCTACCCCGTCCAGCGCCACTACCTTGACGATCGCTTTGGCCCTGAATCCGAAGTCCCCGGCCTGCAGCTGGACAGCGCCTACCAATGGGCCCGCGACAAGACCGACACCCGCATCGGCCTGGCCGGCACCACCGCCGGCTTCCTCAGCTACGGCTTCTACGGCACCGATCTCTCCAACCAGGTCATCTACCTAGGCGAAAAGGGCCCCCACGGCGCCTACAACGCAATCTCCACCTGCGCGGCCTTCCGCACCGCCGTCAACGCCGCCGACCTCGACTACCTGGTCACCACTCCCTTCCTCAACTTCATCCACACCGGTAACCCAATCCCCTCCCCAGAGTCCACCTGGCTCAAAGGCGACAAAGCCGCGGTCCCAATCCACGACGACGGTCCCACCACAATCTGGAGGATCGACGGCAGGCTGGACCCCTCAGCGTGCGGCCCCGCCAACTCGCCCTTCCGCCGAATCCCCGACACGCCTCAGGCCCAATCCCAGTAGGTCGAAGCGTCTTGCACTTTTTCGGCAATCCCTTGCGGCGTCAGCCGACGACGCTCCACCGAAAAAGTTAAGCGAAGGCCTACTGGGATTGGGCCTGGAGCCTGCTGGGCTTCGACTCAGTCGTCCGAGTCGTCGGACTCAGACTCGGGCTCAGGAGAGCCAGCCCGCCGAATCACGATCTGATCGGCGTCGATCCGCACCGTGACCTCGCGTTTGCCGGCCCAATGCTCGGCGTACACGGGGTTGTCCTTGACCGAAGGGTCGAGCCAGAGGCCGTAGCCATCGGTCTCACCATGGTCGAAGCTTGCCTCGAGGTCTTTGCGTCGCCCGCGACCGCCACGCCGCCCACGGCGCCGGCGCCGTTTGGGCCGCTCGCCGTCGTCGGAAGACGGCTTCTTGTCCTCGTCCTCCTCGTCGGACTCGGGCTCCTCGTCCTCCTCGGCCTCCGCCTCCTCGGCAGTGGCGGCCTCGATCTCGGCCTCGATCTCATCGCGGAGATCGACCTCGCCGGAGCTGGCGTCCTCCTCGTCGGGCGTGAAGCCGTGCTGTTTGCGGAACTCGCGCAGCTCGGAGGTGCTGACTTCAAGCTGGTGGGCGATCCAGGCATCGGTGCGGCCTTGCCGCACCCAGGCGCGGATCTGATTCAGCTGTGGCTTCAGAGAGCGTCTTGCCATCGGCGCGCGAGTCTATTCAACCGGGGCGGTCGTACGCACGGTCGCTACGCCATTAGGAAGCCGAGCGCCTCGAACATCGAGACGACGACCACGACGACGGTGACGGTGAGGCAGACCGCGAGGACGCTGAAACGGACCTTGCTGGCCTGCTCGCTGCGGGTGATCCGCCGCGCCCGCGAGCGGTTGGCCGCGCGACGGCGCAACTGCTCGCGCCGACGGCGCTCGAGGGAGGTCTCCTGTTCGAAGGCCGTCTCGAACTGGTTGATGCTTTGGCGCATTCGCATAGAAAGGGTGGCCCGGGGGCCGCGGGGCACCGTAGCAAAGGCGCACGAGCGCTTGCAGGTGAAGGAAATGTGCGATCCGTCACGACAGCTCGGCTCGGCTCAGGCCGGGCAGGCGCCCCAGAGCCCGCGCCCGGTCCGCGCCGCGCGCAGCTCCAGGCGTCGAAAGAGCGGCGCGAAGCGGTCGTTGGGCGGGATCGTCAGCGAGCGGGCGAGGCCGCGCCGCACCAGGCTGGCATTGACGAAACGAGCCCCCAGGTGGACGTAGGCGAGCAGCCTGCCGTAGATGTCGCGGCGCTCAACACCGAAGACGAGCCGCACCCAGTGGCCTTCGACCAGGTGGTGATTGAAGCTCGAGGCGCGCGGCCCGAAGCACTGCACCGGCGTGTCCGGCTTGACCGTCTCCGGCGTGTCGACGCCGATGTAGCGAACGTCCTCGAGTCGCCCCCCGAACCGCACTTCAATCGTGTCGCCATCGACCGCGCGAATCACGTAAGCCCGGGCGGCGGCGGCACCGTTGTCGGCTCCGCTTTCTTCCCACGGCCGCAGGATCAGCAGAGCCGCGACCAGCAGCAGCGCGATGCTGCCGAACTGGCCACGCCTCTTGAACCTTCGTCTCACCCCCGCCTAAGCGGAGGCGGCGCTCGCCTCTCCCCGCGTCGCTACGGGGTGCGACGAACGTTGCTGAGCAGCGTCTCTTTGATTTGGGCGATGATCTCGAGCGCGTCGTTCCACTCGCGCTGCCAGACGTTGCGGCCGAAGATCACGCCCGAGCCGCCTGCCTCCATGATCTCGCGGGTGTGGCCCAGCACCGTCTCGTCGTCGACCTTGGAGCCACCGGAGAGCACGACCAGCGAGCGGCCGGCGGACTCGACGCACTGGCGGATCGCCTCGGCCTCGTCTACTTGCATCTCGTTGTAGGGAGCCGGCGCGTCCTTGTCCTTGTCCGCGTTGATCTTCGGCATGTTGAGCTTGACCACGTCGGCGCCCATCTCCATCGCCATCCGCGCCGCGTAATCGATCGCGTAGAAGGAGTTGGCGCTGCCCTTGCCGTCGACCGCTTCGCCGCGCGGGTAGGACCAAACGATCAGCGGCATGCCGAAGCGGTCGCAGTCCTGGCGCACCTGGCGCAGCTGTGCGAGGTCCTCGTCCTGGCGCGGAGAGCCGACGTAGAGCGTGTAGCCGACCGCGTCGGCGCCGAGCCGCACCGCGTCCTCGACGCTGGCATTGCAGGAGGAGAAGGCCTTGGAGGAGGAGGGGATGTCGGTCTTGCCGTTGACCTTGAGGATCAGCGGCACCTGGCCGGCGTAGTCGGGGTAGTACTTGGTCGCCATGCCAATCTGGCAGGCGAGGGCCGAGTAGCCCGCCTCGGCAGCCAGTCGGAACTGGTAGTCGGGGTCCTTGGAAGCGGGGTTGGGGAAGAAGTCACGCGGGCCGTGCTCGATGCCCTGGTCGATCGGCAGCAGCATCAAGGTGCCGTTGCCGGGGCCGAACTCGAAGAGCAGGCGCCGCAGGCGGGCTCGTTTGCCGGGGGCCAGGGTTGCCAGCAGTGATTTCTGCTCGGTCAGGCTCTTCAACTCCACGCTGTTTTCCTCCTAAGGATCCTTGAAGACGAGTGTCTGGGGAGTATGTCATCGGCGCTTCCTCGCAAGTGCTTAGCGGTGGGCGGTTATCCTCGGTTGACCATGAGCGAGACTGAGCTCAGCGTCATTTGCAAGAACTGCGGCTCGGAGGTCAGTCCCTACGTAACCGAGTGTCCGTACTGCGGCACGCGCTTGCGCAAGCGGGCCCCGAAGCTGGAACGGCGTGGAGATGGGCTGGAGGCGAAGCCGCGGCGGCGCAAACGGCTGCGGATTACGCGCCGCCGCCAGGGCGAAGGAGCCGGCCCTTTCCGGCCCTACGCGACGATCGCGGTGATCCTCGTCTCGGCGATCTTGCTGCTGGTACAGAAGGTGACCGGCGATCCGCTCAGCAGCTTTGGCGGCCTGATCGTGCCGCTGCAAGACCAGTGGTGGCGCTTCTTCACTGCGCCCTTCGCCTATCTCGACGTCGGCTACCTCTTCGTCGTCGCGATCGGCCTGGCGATCTTTGGCACCGGGCTGGAGCGGCGGCTCGGCACGCCGGCGACGGCACTGCTGCTGGTCGCCTGCGGCGCGCTCGGGATGCTCGTCGCAAGCGGCATCGCCCACGCCCAGGGCGACATCGAGGTGATCGCCGGCGGCAACGGCATGGCGCTCGGCGCGGTCGCCGCCTGGTTCGCGATCCGGCGGGCCGAGGCCCATCACGCGATCGACGATGATTACGACGTGATCGGCGTCGTGGTCGCCGCCGCGGTCCTGCTGGCGCTGCCGATCTTCGAATCCACCGCCGATCCCTTCGCCGGCCTGATCGGCGGCGCGGTGGGTGGCCTCGCCGGCCTCGCGGCCGCGACTCTTCGGGATTCCCACTAACCGCTTGGCTCGGGCGGCTAGGCTCTCCGCCGTGCCGACGGATGAGCAACTCGAGGCCGCGATCGAGCGGTTGGCTGATGCCGAGCGTTTCTCCGAGGCCGAGCAGATCGTCGCTCGCGCAGCGCCGCAGCTGCAGAAGGTCCTCGCGGCCGCCCTCGCCGAGGGCGGCTGGTTTGGCGAGTCGCACGAGGCCGAGGCGCTGAAGGCGGCGACGGTGCCGGACCCGGAGGAGCGGATCACGGCGGTGCGCTCGCTGCTGGCCGAGGAGGCGCGAATGGGAATGATGGTTGGCGTTGCCGTCGGCTGGGCACTGCATGGGGAGCTGGACGAAACCGAGAACCGAGAAGGAGAGAGTTGACGATGGAGATCAAATTCCACGGCCATTCATGCTTTGAACTGAGCGAGGGCGAGGCCAGGGTCCTGATCGATCCGTTCCTCAAGCCCAATAATCCGGCCGCGATCACCACCGGCGAGGAAGTCGACCCGACCCATGTGTTCATCTCCCATGGCCACGCCGACCACATGGCCGACGCCGTCGGAGTCGCGACCCGCAGCGGCGCCGAGTGCGTCGCGATCGTCGAGATCGCCAACTGGCTCGAAGAGCAGGGCGTGGAGAAGGTCTTCGACCCCAATCTCGGCGGCACCGTGCGCTTCGACTGGGGTTGGGTCAAGCTCGTTCCCGCCTGGCACACCAGCACGCTTCCGGGCTCGGCCGAGGCGCCCTTCAGCCCGACCTCCGGCACCGTCACGGGAACCCCCGCAGGCCTGTTGGTAAACCTCGGCGGCATCACGGTCTATCACGCCGGCGACACCTGTCTCTTCAGCGACATGAAGCTGATCGCGGAACGCAACCCGGTCGACGTCGCCCTGCTGCCGATCGGCGGTCACTACACGATGGATCGCCACGACGGCGTAGTCGCGGCGGAGTTCGTCGGCGCCGGCACGGTGATCCCGATGCATTTCGACACCTTCCCGCCGATCAAGACCGATACGGCGGCGTTCAAATCTGAGGTCGAGGCGAAGACCTCCTCGTCCGTGGTCGTGCTCGAGCCGGGCCAGTCGCATACGACTGGCTGAGCTGCCATATGACCAAGTCGCGGACAGAACGGGCGGATTTCCAGGCGACCGCCGACCCGGCGCTGAACGAGGCCGCCGATCGCACCGCCGACGTCAAGCTGCTCACCTACGAGGAGCTCTATCTGCTCTGGGAGCGCCAGCAGTGGCAGACCCAGGAGCTCGACTTCAGCCGCGACCGCGAGGACTGGAACGAGCGCTTCGACGAGGAGGAGCGCTTCCAGCGCATGTACGGGCTCTCCTCCTTCTTCATCGGCGAGCAGAAGGTGGCCGAGGAGCTGGGGCCGATCATGCGCGCTGCGCCGACCGAGGAGCAGCGGATCTTCCTCTGCACCCAGATCGCCGACGAGGCCCGGCACGTGCGCTTCTTCGAGCGCTTCTACCGCGAGGTTGGCGTGCTCGAGTCCGATCAGCTGGCGGAGATGCTGGCCCAGACCTCCGAGCACCTCAACGAGAACTTCGGCCGCCTCTTCGACGGGATGCTGAAGCAGCGCACCGACCGGCTCGCGGTCGAACCGGAGGACACCGAGGCCCTGGTCGAGGCGGTGACGATCTACCACATGGTGATCGAGGGGATGCTCGCCCTCACCGGCCAGCACTTCATCATGGATTACAACGAAGGCCAGGGGACGCTGCCGGGCTTCGTCGAGGGCTTCCAGAACGTCGCCCGCGACGAGCACCGCCACGTCGCCTTCGGCGCGGTCTTCCTGCGTGAGAAGGCGGCCGAGGACGAGCGCTACAAGCAGGCGATCCAGCGCACGCTGGAGGAGGTGCTGCCGGTTGCCGACGGGGTGCTCTCACCGCCCTGGGCGCCGCCCGACGAGGACTACGAAGTCTTCGGCTACTCGCTCGCCGACACGCGCAAGTTCGCCGGCACCTCGCTGATGCGGCGGCTCAAGGTGATCGGCCTGCAGTAGACGCCGGGCCGCGGTTCAGGCGAGAGCACTCAGCCTTCGGCTGCGGGAGCTTCGTCGGCCGAGGAGACGGGCGGCGATTCTTCGACCGGGGCTGGGCTTTCGGCCGGTGGAGGCGGGGGCGGCGGAGCGGTTTCGGTGGGCGGAGCGGCCGCGGCGGGAGCTGAGCCGCTGCCGCCGACGGTGACGACGACGGTGCCGGTGCCGGCGCCACTGGGAGCGCCGGCGGTGCCAGTCGAGGGCGTGGCGCCGTGGATTCCGGCTGCGCTTTCCTCTTCCTCGGCGGTGGCTTCGGGTGCTTCGACGCCGCCGGAGCCGGTGACTTCTTCCGTCACGGGCGGTTCGGCGACGACTTCGTCGGGAACTTCCGCTTCCACCGGGGCGGGTTCGACCGGGATTGGGGCCGGTTCGACTTCGGTCGTCTCAAGGGGGGTTGGTGTCGCAACGGCGCTCTGAGCCGGCGCCACGGCGAGCGCCGGGCTCGGTAGGGCAACCTTAGAAATTTGCGCCGGCGGATTCACCGGAGCCGGTTCGGTCTGCTGCTTGACCTCGACCGCGCCCGCGGTGAGGACGGCCGCGGTGACCACGCCGGCGACTGCCTTGGTCCCGATCGCACCGCCTACTGCTCCGCCGATGCCGCTGAGGCCGCCGATGCCTCCGGCGGCACCACCGCCGCCGAGCGCGGCGCCGACGCCGCCGACCGCGCCGGCACCGGTGGCGCCGGCGCCCGTGGCGGTCGCCGCGCCCCCGGAGCCAGCACCTCCCAGGCCAAGCTTCGAAGCGATGAAGCCCTTCAGCGCGACCAGGGGCCCGACCGGCACCAGTGCCGCGAGCACCTTGTCGTTAGAGCGGAGCTGAGAGCGGAAGTCCTTGCATTCTTCGCAGTCGCGAACGTGGCGGCGGACCGGGCCGGAGAGCTTGCGCAGCCCCTCGGCGGCCTCGGCGAGATCGAGTCGCACCTCGCCGCAGGTGAGCTGGCGTGCCTGGCTCGCCTCGGCGAGCGAGATCCGCGCCCGCACCAGCAGCGACTTGACCGAGGGCACGCTGGTCTCCATCGCCTGGGCGATCTCCTCGTAGGACATCGCGTCCATCTCGCGCAGCAGCAGCGCCGAGCGCTGGGTCTCGGGCAGCTTGCCTACGTCGGTGAGCAGCTGGCGGAACTCCTCGCGATTGTGGACCTTCTCGGCGGTCGAGGCGGCCTCGACTTCGGGAACCATGTCCATCGATTCCTGCGCGTCGGCGGTCGGTTTGCGCAGGTGGTTGAGGCAGCGGTTGCGGGCGATCCGGTAGAGCCACGGGCGCAGGTTGATCTCGCGCTCGTCGGCCAGCATCGCTTTGTAGGCGTTGACGAAGACCTCCTGCAGGACGTCTTCGGCGTCCTCGGTGGAGCCCAGCATCTGGCGGCAGAAGCCGAGCAACCGCCCCTGGTAGCGGTCGACGATCGCCTCGAAGGCACCGGGGTTGCCGGCACGAGCCATCGCGATCAGATGCTCGTCCCCCTGAAGTTTGAGCAGCGGCGAGCGCCGGGCGAGGAGTCCGCGGCGACTGGCGTGTGTGAGAGCTGAAGCCTCCAAGCGAATCCTCCGTAGAACCAGGGAAGGCGTTTGTCTTCTAGCTCATGGACACCGTAGCAGCGAGGTAGTTGCGGTCCCTCGTGATTTTTTAGTGCGGATTTAGAAACCCAAACTCAACAAATGCCCGGGGCGGGATTCGAACCCGCAAGCCCCCCAGTGGGGCAGCGCCTTTTAAGGGCGCCGCTTTTGCCAATTTCGCCACCCGGGCAAGCTGATCGTAGCCGTGGGCTGCCTATAGGCTCAAACAATGGAGCACGGCGGGAGGATCGTCGCGAAAGCGCTGAAGTCGCGCGGCGTCACGCACCTCTTCACGCTCTCTGGGGGACACCTGTTCTCTATATACGACGGCTGCAAAGCCGAGGGCATCGAGATCGTTGACGTCCGCCACGAGCAGACGGCGGCCTTCGCGGCCGAGGGCTTCGCCAAGGCGACCCGCGGGGTGGGCGTCGCCGCGCTGACGGCGGGCCCCGGCGTGACCAACGGGATCAGCGCGATCGCCGGGGCGCAGGCCAACGGCTCGCCGGTCTGCGTGCTCGGCGGGCGGGCGCCGGAGATGCGCTGGGGGTCGGGCTCGCTGCAGGAGTTCGATCACGTGCCGGTCGTCTCGCCCCTGGTCAAGTCGGCGGAGACGGTGAAGGAGCCAGGTGAGATCGGAGCGCGCACGGCGGCGGCGCTCGACCTGGCATTGGCGATGCCGAACGGCCCGACCTTCGTCGACTATCCGCTCGACGTCGTCTTCACCGAGGCGGAGGCGCGCATCCCCGCGCCGACTCCGGTCGAAACCGGTCCCGCGGATGGGATCGAGGAGGCCGCGGCCTTGCTCGCCTCGGCCGAGCGGCCGGCGATCATGGCCGGTTCCGGCTTGTACTGGGGGAGGGGCGAAAACGAGCTTCGTGCCCTGGCCGAGGCGCTTGGGATCCCGGTCTTCCTCAACGGCCTCGGGCGCGGTTGCCTACCCGCCGACCACGAGCTTGCCTTCAGCCGCGCCCGCGGTGCCGGCCTCGGCGGGGCCGACGTCGCGCTGGTGATCGGCGTTCCGCTCGACTTCCGCCTCGGCTTCGGCGCCAGCATCGCCGAGGAGGCGAAGCTGATCCGGCTCGACGTGGCGCCCAACGAGCTGAGCGCCAACCGCGTGCCGCAGGTCGACCTCGTCGGCGACGTCGCTGCCAGCCTGGCGGCGATCCGCGAGGCGATGGAATCGCCCACGCGCCGCACCCGCACCTGGCTGGCGCAGCTGCGCAAGGTCGAGGAGGAGAAGCGGGCCGTCGAGCAGGGCGAGCTCGACGACGGCCGCTCGCCGCTGCACCCGGTGCGCGTCTACCGGGAGCTGGGCGAAGTGCTCGAGCGCGATGCGATCGTCGTCGGCGACGGTGGTGACTTCGTCTCCTACGCCGGCCGCTTCGTCGACACCTACCAGCCGGGCTGCTGGATGGACCCCGGCCCCTTCGGCTGCCTCGGCGCCGGCCCGGGCCAGGCGATCGGCGCCAAGCTGGCCCATCCCGATCGCCAGGTCTGCCTGCTGCTCGGCGACGGCGCCTTTGGCTTCGCCGGGATGGAGTTCGACACGATGGCCCGCCACGGGCTGCCGATCGTTGGCGTGATGGGCAACAACGGCATCTGGGCGCTGGAGCACCACCCGATGAAGTTCCTCTACGGCTACTCGGTGGCGGCCGAGCTGCGTCCGGAAACCCGCTACGAGCAGATGGTCGAGGCGCTCGGCTGCGAGGGGATCCTGGTGCGCGAACCGGCCGAGCTGCGAACGGCGCTCGAGCGCGCCTTCGAGTCCGGCAAGCCGACCCTGGTCAACGTCCTCACCGATCCCGAGGTCGTCTACCCGCGCAAGTCGAACCTCGCCTGACACGGTCTTATGGCCCCACTCTCTTGCCCAAAAGAAACGACCGCCATCGCTGACGGTCGTTTCAAGTTGGTCCCTCAGGACGGGCAGGGGTACGTCTTCAGGGACCAGTTCTTATTTAGTGGACTCAGACGGCGGGAGGCGCCATGATGCGGCAATCGTCCGAGTCCTATATCCGAGTCTGAGAGGGTTGCCCCACCTCTTTCTCGATGTGGCGATTATCTGCTCGCCTGTCCGATGCGTCTAGCTGGCACTAGGCCTGCTACTTGTAATCGATGACCTCAGGCCTACCAAGTTTTGGGGGTTAGGCCGTTTGCTTAACCCAAATGTCCGGGCAGGAGAGACACGACTGTCCACATAGGAACATAGAATTACTACTGATTGAGAATGCGGGGTTATCCGCAGTCCAAAGCCGAAACAGCTGATATCGCGCAGCCGTAGAGGATGTCGTGCTCGGAGACCTCGATGCGGTCGAGGCGGAATGCGCGCATCGTCTCGACCAAAATCACCACTCCGGCCACGATGTTAGGCGCGCGGTCGGGGTGCAGGCCGCGGATACCTGCCCGTTTGGACAGTGGGGCAGAGGCCAATTGCGAGAGAAGTCGCTGGATCGTGCCGAGGGTTAGCGTATGCCCGTGTACTTGCTTCGGGTCATAGGGCTCGAGGCCGATCTCGATCGAGGCCAGCGAGGTCGGCGTGCCAGCGACGGCGATGCCCGCCTCGGCGCGGGCGCCGGGCTGATCGGCGATCGCGCCCTCGATCAGGCCGCGCACGTCGCGGGCCAAGGCCTCGAGCTCGAGCGTGCTGGGAGGGTCGCCGGTGATGTGGCGCTCGCTGTGGCGAACGACGCCCGCCTGCAGCGAGGCGTGGAAGGCGACCTCGTCGCCAGTGCCGACGATCAGCTCGGTCGAGCCGCCACCGATATCGACGACCAGCGTCGGCACGCTGGGAGAGTTCTCGCAGGTGGCGCCGAGGTAGGTGAGGCGCGCCTCTTCCTCGCCATCGAGTACCCGGGCCGAGAGCGCGAAGCGCTCGCGCAGCTCAGCGGCAAAGGCGCTGCCGTTGGAGGCGTCGCGCACAGCGCTGGTCGCGATCGCGTCGATGTTCCCGACCCCGTTCTCACGACAGATCGCCACGTAGTCGGCAATCGCCGCGCAGGCCGCCTCGATCGCCTCGGCCGAGAGCTGCCCCGAGAGATCGACCCCCCGGCCCAACCGAGTCACCCGGCTCTGCCGCTCGACCTCCGTCACCCGCCCCCCGGCGACGTCCGCAATCAGCAGTCGCGTCGAGTTGGAGCCGATGTCGATCACCGCCACCCTGTGAGAGCCCGCATCCATGCCGGCGCCACTCTAGAGACAGGGCCATCGCCCTGGCGAGCAGGAAGGCCCTTCTGGCAGAGTTTGACTCTAAATCGTTCGACTAAACTCCTCCTTCATGTCGAAGTTCTTGTTCGCGGCGCTGCTGAGCGCTCTGGTCGTGCTCGCCGGTTGCGGCGGGAGCGACAGCCCATCATCGAAGGCAAGTGCGGCCAGCCCAGAAAGCCTGCTGATGACCTTGGACGAACTGCCAAAGGGGTCCGCGTTGGGAGAATCGCCACCGGAACTCTGTGGCCCGCTTCCGGTCTTCGAACACGGCAACGGTCAGACCGCGCTCTCGAGCTCGTTCCTCGTCGGGCAGACGCGTCTCGTCGAGGCGGTCGGCGTTTTTAAGACGCCAACCCAGGCGAAATCGGCTTATGAAGGACTCAACCAGCCGAAGCGGCTCGAATGCATCAGCAATGCGATCAACTCGTTCGGCTCGGCCTCCTCGGTCGAAGTCGGCCAGCCGAAATCGATCGATTTCGGCGAAGAAGGGACCCTGGTCCGTTACCTGGCGCTCGACGACAACGCCAAGACCAAGGGTTTCAGCGACGTGATCTCGATCCGGGACGGTCGTTGCACGGTCGCCCTCCTGCTTGCCGTGGAAAGCGGCAATCCGTCGGAATCGGACTTCGAACCGGCCAGCGAAACGGCTGTCGACCGGCTCTCCGACGCTTGCGGATAGTGATGCCTGTAGGCGAATGATCGTTTTCTACGACGGAGAGTGCGGCTTCTGCAAGGTCTGCGTTGCGGTGCTCCTCGCCTGGGACCGCTCGCGCCGCCTTTACCCAATGACGATCCAGGAGCCGGAAGGCCAGCATCTGCTGGCCTCGGTGCCCGAGGACGAGCGGCTCGACTCCGCGCACGTACGCGGGGCGGGAGGCACGATTTTCTCCGGTGCCGTCGGTGCTCCACACGTGCTCAGGCAGCTGCCGGGCGGGTCGCCATTGGCAACGGTGGTAACGATCGCGATGCCGCTGGTGCAGGCCGCTTACCGCCTGGTGACTTCAGCGCGACCCGTGATCGGCTCGATTCTGCCGGCGGCATGGTGCAACTGGGCAGAGGGCCGAATTGCCGAGCGCCGGCGTGGGACCACGCCACCCACGTCGACGCTGTAGTCGACGTATTCCCGGCCGAGGACCGCGAAACAGCGTCGGTCCTCGAGCTGGACGTAGAGCGGGCAGGCGCAGGCATTGACGAATCCCAGCTCGAGCGCGGTCTGGTCCCCGGTGCAGACTGCGAGGCCGAGCGAGACCAGGGCGCCGCCGAGAAAGAGCGGGTGGCGCACGAAGCGGTAGATGCCCGACTTGACCACGCGACGCTCGCCTGGCACGTACTCGTGGACGAAGAGCGTGCGCGCCACGCCCAGGGCGGAGACCCCGACCGCAACCATGGCCCCCCCAGCGAGGATCGCCGGGGCGCCGATCGCCAGTTCCCCCGCTGGGTTACTGGACATGCCGTCGATCAACCCCGCGGCGACGGGACGTAGGAACTGGCTGAAGGCGACCGAGATCCCGAGGAGGATTTCCCGCATAAAGGCACGCCGATATGGGAGCGCGCACGGCGTCTCCGAGTCCCGACGCCCGTTGCGGGGGAAGACGATCCCGAGCCAAGCCAGCCAGACGATCCAGATCGCCGCCTGTACGGCCAGGATCGAGACCGAGGTGAGCTCGGCGAAGGCCAGGGCGGCGGTGAGGATCGCCATCGTCGTGGTGCCGACAAGGGCGATCAGTCGGACGCAGTGGCCGAAGCTCACCCGCCAGCCCAGTGCCTCGAGCAGTTCAGCCATTGCGGCCGACCTCCGCGCTCAAGCGTCGACCCCCAGCGAGCGTGAGCGGATCACCGTCAGCGCAGCGGTCGCCATCACGAAGGCAAAGGCGAGGCTGGCAGCGAGGGCCTTGGCCAGCATCGGACCGTCCCACCCTTCGATCAGCAGCGACCGCATGCCTTCGGTGACGTACCGGGCCGGGTTGAAGTCGGCCGCCGTCTGCATCCAGGGCTTTAGGTATTCGTAGGGCACCAACAGCGGCGAGAGGAAGATCAGCGGAATGAAGATCAGGTTTGCCGCCGAGGTCATCTGGGTGTCGCGGGTAAGAACGGCGACCGCTACCGAGTAGGCGGCGAAGCCGAGCCCCCAGACGAAGGCGAGCCCGAGCACGCAGAGGACCCCGGCAACGCCGGTCTCCGGGTCGGCGCCGAGGGCAATGCCGAAGGCGATCACGATGCTCGCCTGGAGCACGACCTGGAAGGCCGAGGTGAGCACCAGGCTGGCGATGAGTGCCGAGCGCTTGATCGGCATCGTCAGCTGCCGGCGCAGATAGCCTGAGCGAATGTCGGAGACGAGCAGCAGCCCGGCCGCGCCGCCCCCGACCGAGGCCGCCAGGATCGCCGCCGGCAGGATGAAGTTGTAGTAGTTGCCACCGGCAAAGCCGACCAGCAGCGGCACGCCTCCGACGGTGCCGTCATAGACGACCAGGAACAGCATGGCCAGCAACAGGTTGAGGATCAGGACCGGGTTGCGGAAGGCTTCGACGGCAACTCGGCTCGTCAGCAGCTTGACCTGCGGGAGCCAGGGGGGCGGTTCTGCCAGGGAGCCGGGAAGAGGGGTGGCTTCAACGACTGACGACATCGCTTGCCCAGACGTCGCGGACGGCGGCAGCGGAGATGTCGTCGCGCCAGATGGCGCCGTCAACCAGGACGACGACCCGGTCGGCCAGTTGCTCGACCTCTTCCAGGCTCTGGCTGGCGAAGAGGATGCAGGTGCCCTCGTCCCGCAGGCGGCTCAGCTCCCGCCAGAACTCTCGTCGCGAGAAGGGGTCGAGGCTGCCCGTCGGCTCGTCGAGCAGGAGGACGGGCGGGCGATGCAATAGGGCCAGGCCAAGGTCGAGCCGACGACGAGTGCCGCCCGAGAGACGGTGCACGCGTTGGTCGGCGGCTTTGGTCAACCCGGTGAGCTCGATCATTTCGTCGCAGCGCCGGCTCGCCGCCGATCGGTTGAGGCCGAAGAGCCGGGCGTGATGTTGGAGGACCTGGCGCACCTTGCCGTTGGGGTAGACGCCGACCTCTTGGAGGGCGACCCCGATGCACGCCCTTACCTGCGCGGCTTGCCCGACGGTGTCGAAGCCGGCGATCGAGGCGTGTCCCGAATCGGGGCGGGAAAGCGTTGCGAGGATCTGCACCAGAGTTGACTTGCCGGCCCCGTTGGCGCCCAGCAAGGCAAGCGCCTGCCCCTGCTCGACGATGAGGCTGAGCCCAGAAAGAGCAGGCACCGCATGCGTTCCCTTGGCGTAGGTCTTGGAGATCTGATCGAGCTCAATCGTCGCCATCGCTATTACTGACTACTTATACTGGAATTTCACAAAGTAAAAGCGCGCGAGAGAGGAAGCCCCGCGTTGCTAGCATGGCCTTCACGCCGCGGGGTGGAGCAGCCAGGTAGCTCGTCGGGCTCATAACCCGAAGGTCGCAGGTTCGAATCCTGCCCCCGCTATAGGAAAAGGCCCTGCAAATGGGGCCTTTTTTTCTGCTCCAGGCGCAAGCGTATATTGCTGGGCGGGTACCAATTGGGTACTAATTTTCAATGCCCGAGGCGTCGGTCCGGCTGCGGTGCGGCAGTCCGTCAGGCACGGAAACGACCTTTCGACTGTCATGTCGGGCCGACCTTCGGGTCTAAAGCCCCGAAGGTCGATAGCTCCGCGACATATTTCTCACGCAAGCGCCCATCAGGTGGGCGCTATAATGATGCGGATGTCGCCCGCTGGTCTTACCGCTCGAAACCGTGCTCTTCTGACCTCCCTTCACCGGTTTGACGGTCCATTCACCGTCGACGAGGCGCAAGAGGCACTTGACGTAGATCGCCCCCGCGCGCAGCGCTTGCTGCGCTATCTCGCGGACCGGGGTTGGCTCGCTCGTGTCCGCAGGGGCGTTTATGCACCAGTCCCTCTCTCGACCGAGGTCCCGGAGGAGTGGCGGGCCGACCTATGGCGGGCCGCAGCGCAGGCCTACTCCCCTTGTTACATCGCGGGCTGGAGCGCCTGCGAGCACTGGGGTCTCACCGAGCAGATCTTTCGCGACCTTATGGTCGTGAGCACCAGGCGGATCGCCTTCCGCAGCGACGATATCCAGGGTACGCCCGTGAGGATCAAGGTTGTCGGACCCCAGAAAATGTTCGGCATGGTCGGCGTCTGGCGAGGATCGGAGCGAGTCGAGGTCTCTGACCCCACCCGCACGATTGTCGACTTGCTCGATGATCCGTCGATGGGGGGCGGGATCCGCCATGTGGCGGAGGTGCTTGAGGCGTACCTCGCAGGATCGCATCGCGATGAAGGACTGCTGCTCGATTACTGCGAGCGGTTCGGCAACCGAAGCGTTTACAAGAGGCTCGGATACCTCGCCGAGGCCCTCTCTCTCGACGAGCCCGAGCTGATCGAGAGCTGTCTGGAGCGGAAGTCGAGTGGTGTAGTGCCGCTCGATCCAAGCATCCAGGCGGCGGGCGTTCGCAACTCAGCCTGGAATCTTCGTGTCAACGCGCGGATCGATCGGGTGGCTTCGTGATCACCCGAGCGGTCCTCGATGAGCGGGTCCGTGAGTGGGGCCTGCGGGACGACGTCGTTGAGAAGGATTACGTCCTCGGCTGGCTCCTCTGGGGGATAGGGTCGAATAAGTCACTGGGCGCCTCATGGGTGTTTAAGGGCGGAACCTGTCTTAAGAAGTGCTACATCGAGACCTACCGCTTCTCCGAGGACCTCGATTTCACTGTCCTGCCCGACGGACCAATCGAGCCCGACGACGTCTTGCCGCTGATCGACGAGGTGCTGACCGGTGTTAACGACGCATCGGGCATCGACTTCTCGGTCGAGACGCCGCGCCTGAAGCTGCGACCCGGCGGGCGCACCGCCGAAGGGCGGATTTACTATCGCGGCCCTCGGGGCGCACCGCAGCCGGCGCGCATCAAGCTCGACCTGAGCGCAGATGAGGTCCTCGCTCGGCCACCTGTGTTGCGACCCATCGCCCATGCCTTCCCCGACGAGCTCCCGGCGCCGGCCGAGGTCCGCTGCTACGGCTTCGAGGAGCTCTTCGCCGAGAAGATCCGAGCGATGGGGGAGCGCTCGCGTCCGCGCGACCTCTACGACATCGTCAACCTCTTTCGCCGCGAGGATCTACGGCTCGAGCAGGAGCTGATCCGATCGACGCTTGAGCGCAAGTGCGAGAGCAAGGGGATCGCGATGCCGACCCACGGCGACATCAGCTCCTCTCCGTTGCGTGCCGAGCTCGAAGCCGAGTGGGCGAACATGCTCGGTCACCAGCTGCCAGTTTTGCCGCCTTTCGAGCAGTTCTGGGAGGAAGCTGAGGTTCTCTTCCAGTGGCTTGAAGGTGACGCCGTCGAGGAGCCGGTGGAGCCGATTGGCGCGATGACCAGCGAGGACCAGACCTGGTCGCCGCCGCCGACCTTGGCTACCTGGGGCCGAGCCTCGTTGGAGGTCGTGCGTTTCGCCGGCGTCAACCACCTCTTGGTGGAGCTCGGTTACAAAGGCAGCACGCGCTTGATCGAGCCGTACTCGCTGCGGCGCAGCAGCGCCGGCAACCTGCTGCTCTACGGAGTTAGAGCCGACAGCAGAGAAATCCGCTGCTATCGGGTGGACAAAATCCAGTCCGCGCGGGCGACCACCCAGCCGTTTCAGCCAGCCTTCGCAATCGAGTTCGGGTCCGCCGGTGGATTGTCTGCTCCTCCGGTGCGCAGGCGGGCGGGAGCCCCAAGGCTTGGACCTCGTCGATCAGTCGCACGGTCCCGCTCGGTTGGTCCCGCCTATATCGTCCGCTGTGCGACCTGCGGTAAGGAGTTCCGCCGCAAGACGCGCTCAACTGCGATGCGCAAACACAAAGGACCCGGAGGCTGGGATTGTCCCGACCGCAGGGGCTACTTCGTCAGGATGGACTAGGAGACTTCGCTCCAAGCGGCTCGCTCGTGCGAGGCCCAGTTCCTCGTGGCCTTGCGACGCTCCGCCTTCACGTTGGCGGTCAACTTCTTCGGCTTACAGAGGAGACAGCCGCTGCGTCGATGCTTCGGTCGCTTGCGCTTGTGATGTGCCATCGGCCCAGGTTACGCGCATCGGATTCATCCGACCATGGGCTCCTCGAGCCTAAGCGCGTAGCTCGCCGGCGAGGCTGCGATCCGCCCACGTCAATGACACCAGCTGCTCGGCGAGATCGAGGATCGGCCGCCTCGCGCCGGTCTTCTCGTTCTCGCTCAGGACGAAGCGCGCCAGCCGACGGGCGAGGTCAGGCTTTGAGAGATGAAATCCCGGGTCGCGATTGCTGGCCATCTCGAGCAGGATCGAGGCCACCCCCTTGTCGCTTCCACTTTCGCGCTGGGCGGTAATTTCGGTGTCGAGGTCATCCGAATCCAGTGAGAATCCGTCGAGGCCGATCTCATCTGCGAAGTCGCCGACTATCTGACAAAGCTCGGCAGACGAGAAGTTGTCTACCTCGAAGTTCTCTTTCCAGAGCAGAAACTCCGGGGAGTCACCTGGCTCCTGACTAAGGTCATTGGCTTTCGCCAGCGCCCCCTTCATCGCGGCGCGCCGGGCCTCGGGATCCTCAATGATGCGGGCTGCCTTCAGTCCCTCCTCTCGGATCTCTGTGCGTTTCTTTTCGCTGATGCCCTCGATCACGTTCGCCCGCACCAGCGCCTCGATCATCTCCTTCGCCCGCCCCTCGTTGTCGAAGACGAGAAAGAAGTAGTTCGCATAACTACGGAAGGCGCCGAGTAGTGACTCCGCGTTCTCGGGGATGTCAGCGCCGCCGAGATCGGTAGCGGCGATTCCCAGCATCTCGAAGGACAGCGCATAGCCCTCCTCGACAATCGTTCGCAAGGCGATGATCTCCGAGGGGCCCTCGGCGAGCAGCTGGACCCGCCAGGGGTAGAGACCGTATTCCTCGAGCAAGCTCGGCAACAGCGCCCGGTTCCCGCGTGCCGTCGTCTCGTCGCGGCTCTCGACACCCCGCCGCCGGCGCCGTTCGTTCACGTCCGGGAGGAGCTCGGTTCCCTCCAGCCGCCGGTGCCAGGAGCGGATCACGCGGGCGGCGTCGTAGTAATCGCGGGCCAGTCGCGCCGGTCCCCTCAGGCGTTCGAAGCTATGGCGGTTGACCTGGTCGATCAGGTCGAAGACCTCTACGTTTGGGTCGATCCAGCGGGCCCGGTAGACGAGGTTCTCGTAGATGCTCGCCAGCTCTGAGGCGTCGGTGCCACAATCCGCTGCGAGCTCGTCGTAGTTCAGCGTTCGAAGCTGCTCGGCCGCCCACTCGCTCGCATCGTCGGTCAGCCCACCGACGCCGCTGCCGATCCAGTTGCTCTGCCTCGGCCCACCACGCTCGAACGGATAGAAGACGTTTTGGACCCGGACTAGGAGCAACTCAAGCGCGCGCCGCCGCTCTGCCGCTTCGAGCAGGCTTGCTCGCATCTGCTCCGGTGAGCGCGCCGCGGCTGCCTTAGCGTGAGCCTCTAGAAAGGACTCGAAACCGTCCTCGAGATTGCCCCAAATCACCCCGGGCGTGAGCTGGTCCTGTAGCTCGCTGAGCCAGAGGACTTGCCAGTGGTGGTAGAGCACCTGCGGGTTGGCGTCATCTCCGTGGACCTCTTCGGCCGCGGCCTGCAGTTGCTCCCATGGGACGTAACCGTTCTCCTCACGGACGATCAACTCACCTTCGTCGAGGGAGCGCTGCTGGTCGTAGAACCAAAAGCCGTGGTGGGCGTAGGCCACCGGCAAAAGGATCCCTTCGCGATCGAGCGCCTCCCATGGGCCGCGGGACAGCAGACCAAGATCGCTTAGGCCCCTGGATTTGGCCATGTCGCGCATACCCCGGAGCTCGATCAGGCGGAGCTGAACGAAACACCACTCGCGCACGGCACGCGAAAAATTGAAGTTCCCAGGAATCGTCATCTCTATCACCGGAAAGCTTCGCGCAAACCGCGGTCGATTCCTCGGCCGCCGGACTGACGCATCACAGTCTCGGCCGTGGTCGGTTTGGGGCTGTACTTCCTCTAGCGTTGGGCGCCGATGGCCATTCCCGACCTCCGCAAGCCCGGCGAGGTGATCGACTGCATGGCCTGCGTCGGAGACGCGGAGCCCGTCCGGGCTTTTCTGCAGCTGCCGAGCCAGGACGGCCCGGGCCTGCTTCGCATGGTGGAGTCGGGTGGGGTCGGGGTCGGAGACGACCACCTGGAGGGAGTGCGGCTTAGCTTGCTCGAGGGCCACGACTCCGGCCCGGCCTGCCTTCCCAATTGCTACGTCAGGGCGGTTAGGTTCGGCATCCCCGAGACGACGCCCTATCCCGCCGAAATCGCGATTAACTCGGCGATCGTGGGCTCCGAGGACGCCGAGCAGACCTATCCCTCAATCTCAATCTCCAACCATCGAGCCGTCAGATTCTTGGATCGCAATCCGACCACGACGCAGGAGGTTGTCACCAACCACGCCGTGCGCGAGGAGCGTGCCTCGGTTCCCTTCGGCGAGCATCAGATGCAGCTGCTTGAGATCGGCACCCAGGACAACTCCGGCGATGAGGCCGAAGTTACCGTTCGCTGGTGGATGGAGATCGTTCTCACCGGTCCCCCGAAGACGCTGACGGAGTGGAGCAACTTCGTGATGCCGGCCCTCGCCTTGCTCTCCTTCTGCCTAGACGAACCGCTCTCGCCCGAACGCATACACACGATGGACGGCAGTCGGCTCGTTGATCTTCACCTCCGCTGGCGCGAGAACAGCGCGCCGTCGCGACCGCCGCCCCTGATGACCCTCGACAAAGTGCGCGACCGCTTCGCTCAGGTGGCGGAGACGTGGGGACGGATTCAGTTGGAGACGCCCGAACTGATGTGGCAGCTGGTTGAGTACCAGCTGCGCCGCGGCCACCGGATCAATGCCGATCAGTTCGTCCTTGTCGCTCGCTGTCTGGAGCTGTACTTCAGCTACAGCGACCGCTTCGAGAGCGTCATGCGCCCGCCAGATGAGCATCGCCAACTGGTTGCCGAGGTGATGGCCGGCGTGTCGCACGAGCTGCGCGAGCAGGAGGGCGAGTGGATCGAGCGCAATCTGCTCGGCTCCAACCGGGCCAGTATGCTCGTCCAGGTCCTTAGGATTCTCGACAGCTTCGACGGTGAGGTAAGCCGCTACTGCGGCATTCCGGAGGATCGGGAGGAGTTCGCGAAGACCGTTCGCGACACCCGCAACTTCTTCACCCACTTCCCCAGCGAACGGCCGGCCCGGGTGCCCGACGGTCGAGGCCTGGTCGTCTTGAATCACCGCCTCTGGTTTCTCCTGCGCGCATGTCTCCTGCGCGACATGGGTTTCGAGGACCCCGACGTGGTCGAGCTGCTGGCCGCTGCGGGGCAGAAGCACTACCTCATAAGGGGGTAGCCGGACCGAGGATTGTCGGGGCATCGCTCGGGGGAGGCGGGTACACAAACGGGTCACAATTTGAGCGAAAGTGGGGTCAACTCAGACCAACTCGGACCGCTTGAACAAGCCAAAAACCAGCCTGGTCAACCCCGCCTAGAAACCTCATAACCCGAAGGTCGCAGGTTCGAATCCTGCCCCCGCTATAGAATAAAAGCCCCGCATATGTGGGGCTTTTGTTTGTCTTGTCTGACAGACAATAGGGTGCAAATTTGGCCGTGGGGCAAGCGCTGGGGCAAGGTGAGGTCCCAGCGAGGGTTCCAAGCTTGCCGTAGAGCAGCCGGTCCCCTATGGGATCGAGGCGCCTCGACTCGCTGTTGGTCGGTCTGCGCCCGGTGTCGGGCGTCAGTGATCAGGGTCGTGAGTTTGCGGCACAAAGTCCCGCGGGGGGCGGGGGGCGGGGGGCGGGGGGCGGGTAGCCCTCGGCTCAGCCCTATTGTCGGACTCCGTGTGAACCCGAACTCCGACCGGGTGCTGAAGGCCGGTTAGCATCGGCCGATGGAGCGAGTGCCGGTCCTCGTAGACACCTTCGCCTCCCCCTCGGAGATCGAGGCACTGGAAGGTGCTCTGTCTCGGGTCGGTCTAGAGACCGAGGTTGAGCGGACCGTTCCGCCTCAAGGCCTCGCGCCCTGGCTGGTGTTGATCGGAGTGCCCGTCGGGCAGTTCCTCGCCGGCTTCTTCGGCGCTGCGGGAAAGGATGGCTGGGAGGCGTTCAAGCAATTCTTCGACGAAATCAAGAGTTCTCACGAACCGAAGCGTCGGTTCTGGCAGCGGCAGAGTGCGCCCCGACAGGGGGAGTTGGTGATTCGGCCGAACATCGAAACGCCCCCGGATATGGAGTCCTCAGAGCGGGCCGCCGTGATGATGGGATGGATCGGCACTGGCGACACGGCAACCTCGCTGACGCTTCCTGCGAGTCTCCCTGAGGAGGCCTTCCGCGTCCTGTTTGCAATTGACCTCTCCGAATATCCCCACCACCACATCTTCTGGAATCCGGAGACGAGGAAATGGGAAGGTCACGAGAAGGAGGAGCCCCCGTCGGCGGACGAATGAGCCGGATCATCCGCGGGAAGTCATCCGCAGTCCCAAGTCGACCTTGATTCGGTGAAGCCGTCCTAGAAGGCGCTCCACGTATCTCAGCCGAACGTCCGCTGCGCGCCCACGACCCAAGGTCGCGGGTTCGAATCCCCGGCCTTGGGACGCACCCTCGTCAGGCAGACATCGTTTCTAGGATCGCGACGGAGGTCCGCAAGCGGCCCTGGGCAACGTGAGCTTCGAGGGCTGTGGATCCTAGGGTTTGCGTGTGTTGCATTGCGACTTGAGTTGCCGTGGCGCCGAATGTCTTACAGCCACGGCAGAATCCTTGAGATGGACGCAGCGATTGTCGCCGCAGTAGCCGCAGTGGTCACGGTTCCCATTGGGCTCATTCAATGGCATAGCGCTCGAGAGCAAGCTCGAAGTGCAGAAATTGATCTTTTGCGAGCGATGCGATCCGACTGGGTGGCACTAAAGCCTCAATGGCACCGCGCCATTCTCACTGCCATCGGCCCTGATAGCTACTACAGCCCAGCCGATGGCCAAATCAGGTCTATCTTCCGAAAACTAGTTGTGGAAATGGCCGCAGAGCCTGAGTCAGGGGATCCGGCTTGGTTCGCATGGCATCAAGAGACCCGTGATCGCTCCCATGAGTTCGAGCAAGCGGAGCGGGACACTCTCTTTTTCTTGGCCACTCTCGCCTCTGCTGTCCTTCGTGGGCGCCTGTCCCCTGACCTTGCCTACACGGTCGTTGGTCTTGATGTCGTCCGTCGCAGTCGCCAGGTCAGGGTTCTTCTGGGGGAGGCGCAAGCTGAATGGACCTATGAGAGCGATCAGGAAAAGGAGGCAAATGCAGCCGCGGTCGCTGCAATGAGCGAGCAGGAGGTTCTCGAATCCGTGATGTCGGCGGTAGAAGGGGAAGCTGAAGTCGATCTCGAGAAGTGCCCGTGGTGCTATTGGGTCGACTCACTTCCGGGACTAACCGATCGCATTCTCGGCTTGCTCGACATCCTTTGGGCTGAGGCCGCGCGACGCTACGACCTGCAGACGCACGATCTTGTGGCCGCGGCTGAGCTAAAGCGGGTTAGTGGATCGGGCGTACGAAATCGTCTCCGGGTGCGACGACTAGCCAAGGAACACGGTTCCCGCTGGGCTGCATTTCGGCTTGAAAGACGTCTCTTGGATGCTGAGTTCATTCGTCTGGGACCACCGCGGAAGTTCGACTTTCCATCTCTCGAGTTCGTGCCTCCAGAGTTGAGAGGTTGGGGATTCCGAGGGAGGTTGAGACGAATTGGGCGCTTCTTGGTTGGTCGCTTCCATCGCGCTGAGGTGGGCGTCACCGTCACAACGCCTCATGAACCTTGGGAGCTAGAAGGCGATGAAAGTTGGGAGTCGTCCGACGAGGTGTCGACGGATCGCGACGGGTAATAGGTGCCAGTTCACACGACAGAGCCACGAATGGAAGAGATCACGCCACCTAGATTTGACCCGGACCGTCTTGAGCCGGATCCGGATGCAGAGCCAATCGCCGCCCTGACCTTTTTGCTCGAACTGCCCCACTGCTTGCGGATCGATGACCTCGTCTTCCTGGTCAGCGACCGCGGCGGAAGCTGGCCTGGCTGGAGTCCCGATGCGATCGGCCGTATGGCCGGTATGGCAGCGCCAGTGCCGGAGGAGGATCTGCGACCGCGCTTTCGCGTGGAGGTCAAGCAGACCCAAGTCGACGGTTGGGTCCCTCTGCTCGCTGCCGAACGGGCCTTCCCCGAGTGGGGTTCGGTTGAACGACCAACCCCTTCAGACAGGGTGACCGCGCGTGGACTCGATGAACTACGGAGCGTGGTTGAGATCACGATCTACGAACTCGCTGGCGAAACGCCGCTGAGGAATGACGAGGGAGACGAGGAGCGCTTTCGGCACGACGTGGTCGAATGGCTGTCGAGACGCCTCGACGAGGCGTTGTTGTTCCTGAATCGGTATGTGGTAATCCTTGCCGGGCTGCGTGACGAGTGGCACATATCGTCACTGTCTCGCATTGACCTTCCACGAGAGACGCCCTGGAAACTAGCCCTCTTTCCGACGCCTGAGGGATGGACCGATCCGAGCGGGACACTCGATGTGCACGCAACTATTCGCGATGACTTGCCAGAACAGCGGACCGAGCAAGAAATCACCTATGCCATCGAGGCTGTTCACGAGGCCCGTGCTGGCCGTGCGCCCTTCTTTCAGTTTGTCGAGCTGTACCAAGCGGCAGAGCACCATCTTGGATCGGGTCGGCACGATCAGTCGGTGATCGCGGCATGCACTGCGACCGAGGTGCTTGTGAATACGTTGTTCCGGTTGCTCTGGGCATGCCTGCAGCGTGATCCGGGCAAGCTGGAAGGAATCTTGGCGGCGCCATTTAAGAACCAGCTAAGCCAGCTTCTCCCGAAGTTCCTCGAAGAGGATCTGAGGCTGACGGACGAATCTTCTCCACCGGGACGCTGGTACGCCGATTGCTACCAACTGCGAAACCGGATCGTCCACGAAGGCCAGAAAGCTAGCGCCGGAGAGGCGTACGACTCCAAGGTCGCGACCGGGAACTTTGCGCGGTGGATTGGCAGGGCACTCAGGCCTGACGGGCGCACGGACTGGATAAAGACCTTCCTGCAGTTTGAGCGCCAGCCCTAGCGGCCATATCGCCTACAGAGGCGGCGGATGCGGTAGTCGTCTGGGGCAAGAAATGGGGCAAGGTGCCCCACAGATTCCAGCCGATCCCGGCGTAGTTCGATCTTGTGAAAATCGCTCTAGACCGCGCTCTACGTAGCCCAGCCGATCTCAAGGTTCGGGCTCATAAGTGGATTGTCCGTGTAGGAACCCGAAGGTCGGAGACGGTCCCGGCGCGCTTCCAGATATGACGATTCGCCGAGGGCGGTTCAGAGACGGGCAAGACCTGGCCAGTTCGATCAGTGGATCAGGATATCGACCGTCCCCTAGAGCTTAGCGCGGCCTTGGCTGCAAGGGTTTCGTTCCTCTGACATCTACATGGCTCCAAGGCAGCGAGCCAACGAGGGCGACGGTTGCCAGCCAGGGCGCGTTGATTCCCATCGAATGCCGCTCTTCACCCGCGTTCTCGGCATCAGCCCATTGAGGCGAAGGACTCAACACGGGCTCGCGCCGACGGTGGGTAGCCCGCTCCAAGAGGGCGACCATGCGTCCTCATTCAGCACCGTCGGTTCGCCACCCGTGATGGGGACCGAGGCCGGCGGCCCACCCGCGACTACCACGCTTCCGAAGCAGCCGAGCACGGTCTGTTCATCCGCGGTCAGGGAAACGGCGGCGAAGCCGGCTTCGCCGACGCCACGGCCGATCCCGCTGATCGGCGGATTGAGCGGCTTCACCGTGCCGGCCTTGGGATCGACGAGCGCTGCGTAGTTCTTGTAAAGGCTTTGGAAGTTCGCCACGAGCCGCTCGTCCGAGGGCAACCAGAAGGCCGGAAAGAATCCGGCTTCGTAGGCACCGACCCTGCTCAGCTGCTTTACCCGCCCGCCGTTCGCCTTCATCACGAAGAGGTTGAAGAGCCCGCTCGCCCAGACTTCTCCGCGCGATTTCCAACGCTTGGACTTCGACCGCTTAGAGAAGGCGATCTGCCCTCGCGGGCCCCAGAGTGGCCAGCCGGAGATGTGGTCATGGGTGAGGAGCTTAATCGGATTGCCGCTCACCGGGGCGCGGGCGATGTCGATCTTGGGCAGGGGGCCCCTCGAGTGCGCCAGCCCGAAGACGACCTCCTTGCTGTCCGGGGAGAAGCTGACCCCGCGGAAGTGGCCCGTCGCGATCCGACTCTTGCCGCCGCCTCTGACATGAATCACGTAGAGGGTTTGCTTGCCGGTTCGGCGTTCGTTCTGGAGCGCCGCCACCATCGTGGAGTCGGGCGACCAGGCGAAAGCGGTTCTTTCTCCGACGGTGTTTTCTCCGATGGTGTGCATGCGCATCAGGCCCACCGATCTCTTCCCCGAGGCGACGTCGTAGATCATCAGCCCCCAGCCGTCGATGAACGCTGACCCATGCTCATAGGCGAGCAGTCCGCCGTCCGGCGAGACCTGCGCCACCAGGCCGCGTCCGACATAGGTGGCTTCCGTGCCGTCGTCGTTCCCGGAGACCCAGACTCTCGGGTCGTAGCGGTCGGTGTTGAAGGCAAACGTCGCGTTCGCAACCGTCGGCCAGCTGCCCAACGCTGATACCGCGACCGAAAGTAGGGCGACGATCATCTTCGATATCGACGCGATGGGGAGGCGAGTTCCACTCTCTCTGTGCGGGTCGCTGCGCATGACCGCGAAGGCTAGCGTCAGAATTCGGCCCGATACGGGTTAAGCTTGGCCCTTGCCCTCCCCGGTCGCCTGTCCGTGCAGGACCCCGACGGTCATTCAGCCGTCTGGGTCGAGGTGGTTCTCGGAAGACAGCGATGACTGGTCGAGACCTCGGCAGTCAGAGAAATCGTTCCGAGTGCGAGCAGCGTTCCAAAAACCCGCGTCCCCTTCGGCGAGCAGCCTCCAAGATTGCCGGCTCAGATGAGTACTAGCCGAGCCGCCCTTCCCAAAACGCGATTCCAGAATCGAAAAGCTCGACAAGGGCGCGAAAGCACCTAAGCCGTTTTCCAAAGTACCTTGTGCAACTGCTTCAGGCAGGCATCGACGAGCGGGAGGGCTCCCGTGGTCCGCATCCGACCGCGGTTGTCGTCCAGGAGCGCCGCGAACCAGGTGTTCATCGTTCCCGTCGCCGATCCATCGACGCTCGCCCTGGGCGAGAGGTCACACCGGATCGTTCCATCAGTGCCGATCGCACCTTGCAGATGCTGAACAGTACGTTGCCCGTATCTGTCAGCGGGGCTCGAAACCCCCAGTTCGAAGCTCCTCCCTGAAAAGTTGGGAAGCAGGATCAACGGCAGGGCGGAGCGGAGGAGAGTCACCATCTCCGTGCCGGTCAAACCGCTGGGTTCTCCAGTGAGGAGGTAGCGATGGCGCCATCGCCCGAGGCCGGCGATCAAAGCCATGCGGCGGCGGCCGTGTGCGCTCAGTTCATAGCGTTTGCCCCGGCCGGACGACGCCCCGGCGATCAGCAGCCCACTGTCGGCGAACCTGCGCATCCTCCGAGTTACCTGGTGGAAAGAAAGACCATGCGGGCCACCGGCGAGCTGGGTCAAGGTTAAAGGTTCGTGACTAAGGCGCTCCACGAACCCCGATCCCCAGAGCTGGCTGAGCAGGTTCAGCGAGCTCCACGTCTGGATGTCATTCTCGGCTGTGGGCAGGCGCGCCAGCGTGGTATTCGCGAAGGCGCCCAGAACACGGTAAAGATTGCGCCCCGCCGGATCAGTGAGGCTCAGGATTACGACGGATGGAACCCCGGCCTCCTCGAGGCGTTCGATCAGCTCGCGATCGGCAAGCGCAGTCGTATACCTGAATGCGCTGCGCCGGGCGACATGCCGAAGGCGCTGTAGCAGCTCCTCGGTTCGCAAGGGGCCCGCGCCGAGAGCCATCAAGACCTCTCCGTTAGATCCCGTCCCGACCAGCTTCAGGATGCCGGCTACCGAGGAGTCTGTCGGGCCGAAACTCGCACGAATCGATTTAGGCACGTCGCCCTTCCGTGGGTCAGGGTCGGATGGCCTACCGTCCGGAGTTTCAGAGCATGAACCCTCCGGTTCTGGGCCGTATCGCGATTTAGCGATTTAGACTACCGGAGCGGCGGTTTCTCAAAGTAACTTTTCGAGACCTGTATGTACCGCTTAAGGTACGGTAAGGTACTCACGCCCGCGGCGGGGCTTTGCGTGCCACGGAAGACAGGGCGCATTTGGCACTCCGGTCCCGCCCCGAACAGCGCGCTCCACCTAGGTAAACGCCCGTTTTTTGATGCAGCGGCCGCGCTAGGTTCAGAAAGATTTTGATGAGCCAGGATGAGGGACCTTGACTCGATTTGAGGAGAAGGTCTTAATGTCCCAAGACAGGGGGATTACTGAAGCCCCCCTGTCTCAAAATGAGATGAATCCAATCAGTGGAGACACTTGCGGATCATCATGAGCAGGGGAGGGTGGGGAATTCATGGGGTTAGTCCTTGGTAGCTTCGGCCGGGCTTCAACGGCAGGTGTGGCTCGTACGCGTTCGCACCCGTCGACCTTGGCTCGTCAGGCAGCACTTGCGGTCATCGTTCCAATACTCCTGTGCGTCGCGCTGCTTGGGACGACCAGCGCCTCGGCTGCCTGCCCCAACGAAGTCTTTCGCACCGGCCCTTCCGCGACATTGCCGGACTGCCGTGCCTACGAGCTCATCTCTCCGCGGTACACCGGCGGAATCACGCCGACCTTCACTACCGGGGCAATTTCCGAGGCTCCGAATGCCGCCGAGTCCGAAGTCGTAAGCGCTGACGGCACCGACATCACGTACAACACCGACGCGGGGACGTTCAGCGGGTTCCCCGGAACCGGTGACGTGGACCGCTACAGTGCGCGCCGCACCGCCGACGGGTGGGTAAACGAACTGTTGAGTCCCCACGGGTACCAGGTTTCGTCTGGTAGCAGACCGGAGGGCTCCTCCCCTGGCCACAGTTACTTTTTCCAGTCGGCGATCGATCCCGATGCGAGCCTCTGGGCTCCCTGGGGTGGTATGAGCAAGGTCAACCTCCTCCGCACCCCGAAAGGCTTCGAACCCCTCGCGCGGGGCTCACTCGGAGACGACACGGCGAACTTCCTCGATGGCGGGTCCTATGGACCCGGGAAGATGATCACGGAAAACGCTACCCATGTCTACTTCGTCTCCATGGCGCACCTCGAGCCGCTAGCGGCACCGGCCGGAATGTTCAGTGTCTACGATCGGACGCCGGGCGGGCCGACCAAGGTTGTCTCTCTGCTTCCGGGAAACCAACCAACTACCGAAGGGTCCTATTGGCTTGGTGCGACGAATGACGGCAGCGAAGCCGCGTTCCAGGTGGGGGGTGGATTCCCAGACGGGGTGCACCCGATGTACGTGCGCCGGAACGAAAATACCTATGAAGCGGTGCGGCCCAGCGGGGTTGTGGCCAGCAAGGTGCTCCACTGCGCCGGTGAACCTGGCAGCGCCACCGTGGAATACCAATGGTTGCGTAACGGAGGGCCGATCGGAGGCGCAACCAGTTCCAGTTACACGGTAGCCGCGGCCGACGAGGGGACGGTTGTCCAATGCCAGGTAACGGCGAGTAACTCCGACGGCGCGACCCTGAAGACGAGCCTGACCAGGCTCGTCGAGCCTTACCAAGAAAAAAACACGCCGGAAATGCAGCAGCCGGAGGGGATCGGCACCAATCCCTCGGTCAGCACCATTACGGGAGCCCAAGTCACCTGCGGGAGCGGATTCGACTTCCACGTTTCCGGCGCGACCTATACCTACGCCTGGCTGCGCGACGGCGTCGTCATCGGCGGTGCCACCGCGAGTACCTACACGCCGGTCGATGCTGACGTCGACAAATCGATCCAGTGCCGAAAAACCGCGACGACCGCCGACGGCGTCGCCGGTGCCTACAGCAACCCGGTTGCCATCACTCAGGACTTCCCGCAGGCCTCCGCAGGTCCGGCGATCGCTGACGTGACCGACCTGGAAGCGGGCGACGAACTCACCTGCTCCAGCGGCACCTGGAGCGGCTCGCCGAGCTTCAGCTACCAGTGGCTGCGCAACGGCGTGGCCATCGGGGCCGCGACCGCGAGCACCTACACGATAGCCGCAGCCGACGAAGGCGCGGTACTGCAGTGTCTGGTCAGCGGCGAAAACGCGGCGGCGACTGCCCGGAATGTCTCCAGTCCGGTAACGGTGGTCCCGCAGCCGACCCCCACCTCTCCTGTCATGACCTATCCCTACTCAACGGGCGGCGGATCGACTGTCGGCTCCAGTCGGTTTTGTGCTGAAGGCGCCTGGAGCGGCGAACCGGCGTTCAGCCGACAGTGGCTGCGCGACGGCGCGCCAATCCCCGGCGCCACCGAATTCTCCTACACGCTAACCCCAGCGGATCTGGGAACGGTCATTCAGTGCCGCATTACGGCAACGAATGCCGGTGGCGCGGTAGTGGCGCTGGAAGCGGGCAGCAGCGCCGTCTATGTCACCAAAGACGTGCCGATCGCGGAAGCGAGAATGGCTGCCCCCAGCGTCGGCTACGCAGGGATCTTCAACGGACACCTCTTCTACACGGACATGTACTCGGATCCGAGCAGGGAATTTTACGATCGGCCGGGTGACCTCTACTCCTTCGACCTGACCACCGGGCGCTCGACGGCGATCACGGACACCAGCGATGCAGCGTTCGTCAACGTGTCCGAAGACGGGTCCCATGCCTACTTTGCCCGCACGTTCGAATCCGGCGGCGAAACGAGCGGCAAACTCTACGTCTGGAACCGGGCCGACGACAGCACCACGCCGATCGGTGACCTCTCGGGCGAGGATGTGACCAGCTTTCGCTCCGGCGAAGCCGGTCTCGTCGACTGGACCCGGGCGATCGGACCGGCTAAAGCAAATGACATCGGCCGCGGTATGAACCACACCCGCTCAACTGCCGACGGAACCGTCCTGGCGTTCGAGGCGACCACGCAGCTGACCGCCTTCGACAACATCGAGGCGACGCCCGCAACCTGCACCAAACCGGAAGAGGAAGACGGAGCGCAGGAACTCTGCGAGGAGGTCTACCGGTACGACGCGGAAAGCGAACAGCTGACCTGCGTCTCCTGCGGCCCTGGCCCGGGGCCGGCGACCGGGGAAGCGCAGTTGTACGAGTTCGGCAACGGCGTCTTCGCCGCCAAGTTCCAGGTGACGACGGCACTGACCCCGCCGCGGAACCTGAGCGAAGACGGCAGCACCCTCGTCTTCGAGTCGAGCGCAGCACTGGTACCCCGCGATACCAACAACCAGCGGGACATCTACCGCTGGGAGGCCGGCAAAGGCGTCGCTCTCATCTCCAGCGGCCAGAACGCGAACAGCAGCGCTCTGTTCGGGGTCTCCCGGGACGGCGGCAACATCGTCTTCGGGACCCGTGAGCAACTGCTGCCCCAGGACGAAAATGGCGCCGGTATTCGCCTCTACGATGCCCGGGTCAACGGCGGCTTCCCGCCGCCCGAGGACACTGTGACGGAGCCCTGCGCGGCCGATGTCTGCCAAGGGGCCCCGAGCGCCGGGCCCGAGGCACCGCGCATCGCCAGCTCCGCCCTCAACGGCACCGGAAACGTCGAACCGAAGCTCCACTGCGGCGAAGGCAAGGGAAGGGTCCGCCACGGCAGGGAACGGTGCGTCACTCGCAGGCACCGCAAAAGGCATCAGCAGCGGCGAGCCGGCGGCCACCGGAGGACGGCCCGGTGAACAGGCGGCGAGGAAGTCTGACGTCAGTCGACGAGAACGGAAGCAAAGAGAGGAACAAGATGAAGCCGCGGATCTGCAACCAAGGCAAGGGCCGCCGACGCGGGCTCCTCGCTGTGCTCGTCGGGATGGCGCTCATCGCCGTCTCCGCCCTCGCCGCGCCGGCAAGCCAGGCGGCACCCGAGGACTACGCCCTCAGTGACACCGCCGCCTCCCTCTCGAATGCCCAAGCGGGGCGCCACGCGGATTTCGAAACCAAATTTCGCATCGAAGGCAGCTCCAGCGAACCTTCTTTCGGCGGCAACAAACCGTGGGCCAGCCTGCGGGACATCCTCCAGGCGCCGCCTCCGGGGCTGATCGGCAATCCCGCCGCGTTCCCCACCTGCAATACCGCGGACTTCCTCGGGCAGACCGCGTTGCTGAGCGGCGACCCGAACGCCCCGGTCTGCGAACCTGACACTCAGATCGGCCTGTTGAGTCCCGGTCTGGCCGGCATCCTGGAATTTCCTCCGGGCCTCCTATTCGAGCCCCTGTACAACCTGGAAGCCCCCGGCGGGGACAGTCACGTCGTCGCGAGGCTCGGGTTCATCGCGCTGATCTACCCGATGTTCATCGATATCAAGGTCGACCCGATGCGCGACAACGCCCTTACCGCCACGGTGGTCAACCCGCCCGCCCTGGTCCCGTTGGTCGGTGCCGACACGAGGCTTTGGGGTGCACCTACCGACGAAAGCCACAACACCGAACGTTACAATCTGGTCGAAGCCATCCAGTGCGGTCACAGCGGGCTTCAACCTGATTGCACGCCGTTCGTGGTGCCGAGCGGCCTGCAGCCGACAGCGTTCATGACGAACCCGACTAGCTGCGGCCCCACGCAGGTCGACATGGCGACTGACAGCTACCAGCGCTACGGCGATTACGACTTCGCGGTCGCGCCACTGGCCGAGATCACGGATTGCGACTCGGTCCCCTTCGAACCGAACATGGCACTGAACCCCACCACCCGCAGTCCGGCGGCCTCGAGCGGCCTCGATGTCAGCCTGCAGATACCGCAGGACGGGCTGCTGAACCCCGAAGGAGCGGCTTCCGCGCACCTGAAGAAGGCGGTGGTGACGCTGCCGAAAGGGATGACGCTGAACGCCTCCTCGGCGGACGGCCTCGGCAGCTGCACCGAAGAACAGATCGGCCTGCACCGCAACGAGCGGCAGCTGGTGGCGATCGGCGGGCACGGCGCGCCGGTCTCCCTCTCCTTCGGGGGGCAAAGCACCGGGCTGCTACCCCAATACGCGAGCGCCGCAGGGGTCGAGGCTGCGCTGGAATCCCTGCCGGACGTCGGCGCCGGCAACGTGACCGTCACCGGCAGGGTGGGAGGACCCTGGAACGTCGAGTTCACGGGATCCCTCAGTGCCCAGAACGTAGGGTCGCTCGGTGGCTCCTACGGGGAGCTCGAGCGGCTCGCAATCAGGGCAGAAGGAGGGACTTACAAGCTCGGCTTCGAAGGGGCGGAAACCACTCCGATCCCGCTCGCGGCTGACGCGGCTGCGGTCCAGTCGGCGCTCGAAGGCCTGCCGGGTATCGCCCCTGGCAGCATCGATGTCACCGGCGGCAACCGAAGTGCATATTCTCCCGGTCGACCTGCCTTCCGGCTCGCCTTCGGGGGTGCACTCGCCGGAGTCGACGTGCCGGACATCACCGTGAGCCAGGAACTCGAAGGGTTCGAACTGGCGCAGATCGAAGAGCTCATCAAGGGCGGTTCTCCCGTGGCGGCCCAGACCGAACAAGAGGGGGGCACGATCCGGTTCGATGCGGAGGACCCGCAATGTCCGGAATCGTCCAAGGTCGCTACCGGGGAAATCGAAACGCCGGTGCTGAAAGGCAAGCTGAAAGCCAGCTTCTACCTCGCGAAGCAGGACGACAATCCGTTCAACTCGCTCTTTGCCGGCTACCTCGTGGCCAGCGGCCAAGGCGTGACCCTTAAGGTCCCCGCCAAGATCGACATCGACCCCGACACGGGTCAGATCGTCACCACCTTCGACAACAACCCGCAGCAGCCGTTCAGCGACCTCGAGCTGAGGTTCAAGGGCGGCAACCGCGGCCTGATGACGACGCCGCAGAGATGCGGGACCTACACCTCGACCTACGAGCTGACG
>Ga0207687_10000214_pt1 | contig 39351 bp, 23 predicted proteins | sample KBSM54metaG_FD_184399 | JGI IMG/M metagenome (GOLD analysis project Ga0207687, IMG submission 184399) | Miscanthus rhizosphere microbial communities from Kellogg Biological Station, Michigan, USA - KBS M5-4 metaG (SPAdes) (version 2) | ecosystem: Host-associated > Plants > Roots > Rhizosphere >...
ACCGCGCCACACGCCGCCGGTGTTCGGCAGGAGCTGGAGCGGCGTCGCCCCGGGCTTCCACTCGTTGAAGTCGCCGATCACCGAGACCGCGACCGCATTCGGCGCCCACGTCGCGAACGTCACGCCATCGCTATCGACGTGCGAGCCGAGCTTCTCGTGGAGCCGGGGATGCGTGCCCTCGCGCATGAGGTGCGCGTCGAGCTCGCCGAAGTCGGTCATTGCGGCTCCGGCACCAACGCGAGCAAGCCGCGCAGCGGGATCTCGACCCACTCGGGGCGATTGTCGAGCTCGTAGCCGACCTCGTAGATGCACTTCTCGAGCAGGAAGAAGTCGAGCAGCAGCTCGAGGTCGCCGGCGTTGCGCGGCACGACCCGCTGCGGTGCCTTCGCGAGGTAGCCATCGAGGAACGCGGCCGAGGTCCACTGCGACCACGCGCGCCCCCACGGCGCGAGCATCGCGATGTCCTCGGGCCGATGCTTGCCGTTGCGCGTCGCCGCCGCGCTCGCGTAGTGGAGCGAGCGGATCATCCCGGCGACATCGCGGAGGGCGTTGCGCTTGAACCGGCGCTGCGATAGCGGCCTGCCCGGCTCGCCTTCGAAATCGATGATCACGAAGTCGTTGCCGGTCCACAGCACCTGGCCGAGGTGATAGTCGCCGTGGAGGCGCGTGCGCACGACATCGATCCGGCGCTGCGTGACGCGGCCGAGCGCGCGGTCGAGCCGCGATTCGCGAGCGAGCGCTTGCTCCGCGACCGGCACGACCTCGGGCGGGAGCTTGTGGAGCTGCGCGCGCAGCACGTCGAACGTCCGCGCCGCGTGGGCGATCGCGGAGCCGTAGATCGACTGCTGGTGCATGATGTCGTAAGGCTCGGGCGCGAACAGCGGATCGCTCGAGCCCGCGAGCACGGCATGGAGCTCCGCCGTGCGGACCCCGAGCAATCGGATGTGGTCGAGCACCGGACCGATCCAGTCGACCGCGCGATCGGGCAGCGGCGTGCGCGCGAGCGCGACGAGCGAGATGCCTTCGATCGGCGGCGCCTCCGGCCGCTTGTCGTCGGAGACCAGCCGATCGAAGTAGCGATCGAGCGCGCCCTGGGTCAACCGCCACGCATCGCTCTGGTGCGGGACGAGGTCGAACAAGGTGCCGAGCGTGCCGTGAGAGCTCTCGAGCCAGCCCGCGAGCCGGGCGACGCCGCGATACGCCGGCGCCTCGCGCGCGAAGAACTGACCGACCTCGAGCTCGGCGTTTGGCCCTTCTTCGAGCACGCGGAACAGCTTCAAGAGAAACTTGTCGCCGTAGATCACGCCGCTGTTCGTCTGGTCCGCGCTGGTCATGTGCGCGGGCAGGCTCGCCTCGACATTCATCGCCGCGAGCAGTGCCTGATCGAACGCCTCCGAGCACAGCGCGTCGTACAACACGCCGGTGACCTGACCTCGGCCGGGGATGTCGAGCGTCACGTTCGCGATCACGAGCTGGCGCTCGCCGGGCTCGCTGTCCTCGGCAAACGCGATCGGCATCGCGTAGGTCTCGGGCTTACCGCGGTCGTAGTCGATCGCGAGCAGCACGATCCGTGCGCTATCCGGTCCCAGCTGGATCACGTCGACGACCTGCGCGCTCTTTCTCGTCCGCGCCTTGCCGCGATACCACCGCCGGGTCTGCGCGTACTGCAACAGCGCGCGAACGAGGTGCGGGCGCTGGCGCGGCTCGAGTAGCGTCGTCCAGGTCGCGCCGGCGACGAGCGTCGGCCGCTCGGAGACCTCGGCCTGCGGCCGCTCGAGCGTGAGCCAGAAGAAGTCGTACGCACCGAGCGACAGGAAGTACGGCGCGTCGCCAACCTCGGGGAACTTCATCTTGCCGAACAGCTCGCGCGGCACCGTGCCCTTGACCGCGGCGAGCTCGAGGCGCGCGGCCTGGACGAAGCGCGACAGGTTCGCGATCACGAGCACCTGCTCGCCCTGGTATTCGCGAATGAACGCGAGCACGCGCGGGTTGTCGCTCGTCACGAACTCGATCGAGCCGCGCCCGAACACCGGGTGCTCCTTGCGCTTCGCGAGCGTGCGCTTCATCCACCACAACAGCGAGCTCGAGTTGCCCTGCTGGGCTTCGACGTTGATCGCCTCGTAGTGATACTCGGGGTCGATGATCGTCGGCAGGTAGAGCTTCTGCGGGTTCGCGCGGGAGAATCCGCCGTTGCGATCCGCGCTCCATTGCATCGGCGTGCGCACGCCATCGCGATCGCCGAGGTAGATGTTGTCGCCCATCCCGATCTCGTCGCCGTAGTAGAGGACCGGCGTGCCGGGCAGCGACAAGAGCAGCGCCGTCATCAGCTCGATCTTGCGGCGCACGCCGAGCAGCGGAGCGAGCCGGCGACGGATACCGAGGTTGATCCGCGCTGCGCGCTCGGCCGCATAGCCGCGGTACATCGTGTCGCGATCCTCGTCGGTGACCATCTCGAGCGTGAGCTCGTCGTGGTTGCGCAGGAAGGTCGCCCACTGGCACGCGTCGGGGATCTTCGGCGTCCGCTTCAGGATGTTGATGATCGGGAACGAATCCTCGGTCTCGAGCGCCATGAACATCCGCGGCATCAGCGGGAAGTGGAAGTTCATGTGGCACTCGTCGCCATCGCCAAAATACGCGGCGGCATCGGCGGGCCACTGGTTCGCCTCGGCGAGCAGCATCCGGTTCTTGAACTTGCTGTCGATGTGCGCGCGGAGCTGCCTGAGGAACGCGTGGGTCTCGGGCAGGTTCTCGCAGCTCGTGCCCTCGCGCTCGTAGAGGTAGGGCACCGCATCGAGTCGCATGCCGTCGACGCCCATCGCGAGCCAGAAGTCGATCACCTCGAACAGCGCCTGATGCACGGCCGGGTTGTCGAAGTTGAGATCCGGCTGGTGCGCGTAGAACCGATGCCAGAAGTACGCCTTCGCGACCGGATCCCACGACCAGTTCGAGGTCTCGTAGTCCTTGAAGATGATCCGGGTGTCGCCGTACGGCGCCGGCGTGTCGCTCCACACGTAGAAGTCGCGCTCGGGCGAGCCCGGTGCGGCGCGGCGCGCGCGCTGGAACCACGGGTGCTCCGACGACGTGTGGTTGAGCACCAGCTCGGTGATCACGCGGATGCCGCGGCGATGGGCTTCGACGAGCAAGCGCTGGAAGTCCTCGCGGGTGCCGTAGTGATCGTGAACGCTCGTGTAGTCCGCGATGTCGTAGCCGCCATCGCGCAGTGGCGATGGATAGAACGGCAGCACCCAGATCGCGGTGATGCCGAGATCCGAGAGGTAGTCGAGCCGCGAGATCAGACCGTTGATGTCGCCGATGCCGTCGTTCGTCGAGTCCTGGAACGCGCGGATGTGGATCTCGTAGATGATCGCATCCTTGAACCACAGCGGATCGTCGGGGAGAGCGTCGTCGGTCATAGGTAGTACTCGAACTGCTGCTCGCTGCGGACCAGCGTGTGGATCGCGAACACGTGCGCGGGGGATTGCTGTGGGTCGAGCTCGATGAAGTTGCGCGCGCCGTGCCAGGCGAACCGGCTACCGCCGAGCAGGTCGTGCGCCTGGTAGGCGTGATCGCCGGCGATGCCGAGCGCCGCGAGGTCGAGCGTCAGCCACGCGCGATGGACGTGATAAGGGTCCAGGTTCACGACGACGAGGATCGTATCGCTGCCCGCCCGCTTCGAGTACGCCATCACCAGATCATTATCCGTCGGATGAAACCGCAGCGTCGCGTTTTGTTGCAGCGCCGGGTGCGCGCGCCGGATCTGGTTGAGGCGTGCGATCACGTGACGAAGCGAGTCCGGTCGCGCGAGGTCCCACGTGCGCAGCTGATACTTCTCGTTGCGCGCGAGCTCCTCGACGCCGAACCGCGGCTCGCGCTCGCACAGCTCGTACGACGGGCCGTAGATCCCGTAGCTCGCGCCGAGCGTCGCCGCGAGGACGACGCGCTGGACGAACGCCGGGCGACCACCGTGAACGAGCTGCTCCGGGAAGATATCCGGCGTCGTCGGCCACAGGTTCGGGCGCAAGTAGTCACTCGCGTCGGCGAGCTGCGCCGCGTAGGTCTCGAGCTCGTGCTTGGTCTGCCGCCACGTGAAGTACGTGTACGACTGCGAGAACCCGAGCTTGCCGAGCGCGGCCATCAGCTTGGGCCGGGTGAAGGCCTCCGCGAGGAGGATCGTCTCGGGAAACCGCGCGTGGACCTCCGCGAGGCACCACTCCCAAAACGCGAGCGGCTTCGTATGGGGGTTGTCGACGCGAAACGCGCGGATCCCGCGGCCGGCCCAGAACAAGAACACGTCGCGCAGCGCGGTCCACAGCGCCTGCCAGTCAGCGCTCGCGAAGTCGAACGGATAGACGTCCTGGTACTTCTTCGGCGGGTTCTCCGCGTACTGGATCGAACCGTCGGCGCGATGCAGGAACCAGCTCGGGTGCTCGGTCACCCACGGATGATCGGGCGACGCCTGGAACGCGATGTCGAGCGCGACCTCGAGGCCGCGGCCGACCGCCTGCGCGACGAAGTGATCGAAGTCGGCGAGCGTGCCGAGCTGCGGATGCACGCTCGTATGGCCGCCCTCGGCCGCGCCGATCGCCCACGGCGAGCCCGGGTCGTTCGGCCCCGCCTCGGGGCGGTTGTCGGGTCCCTTGCGGAACGCGCGGCCGATCGGATGGATCGGCGGCAGGTAGACGATGTCGAAGCCGAGCTCCGCGATGTAGTCGAGCCGCTTCTCGGCATCGCGCAACGAGCCATGCGCGCCGTCGTCGCGCGTGGAGCGCGGAAACATCTCGTACCACGCCGAGCACACCGCGCGCGGCCGCTCGACGAGGACCTCGAGCTCGCGAGACCGTGCGGCGCGACTGCGATCCGGTGCGAGCGCGACCGCATCCGCGAGCCGCGAGCCCGTCGCGAGCGCGATCCGCTGGACCAGCGGTGCATCGCTCGCGAGCACCTCGGCCGCTTCGCGCAGCGCGGGATGGCCACCGCGCTCGAACGCCGCGCGTACGAGCGCAGCACCATCGAGGAGCTCGACGTCGACGTTCGCTTCGACCTCGACCTTCTTGACGAGTCCGTGGCGCCACGTCGCGAACGCATCGACCCACGCGATCGCCGTATAGAGGTGGCGGCCGAGCGCGGGCAACCGGATCGTCGCGCGCCACGTATCGTTGCCCGCGGCGACGAGCTCGGTCTCGCGCCACTGCTCGTCACCCGGCGCGCGATCGAGGATCGCCGCGCGCACCAGATCGTGGCCATCCACCACGAGATCGACCTCGATCGCGAGCTCGTCACCGACGATGCGCTTGACCGGATAGCGCCCGCCATCGAGCTCCGGCCGCACGGCGAGGATCACGACGCGGCGGAGATCCTGCGGGAGTACCACCGCGCCGTACGATGCGATGACCGTGCCCGAAAGTGCAGCTCGGCGGCCGGCGCAGCGCGCGTGCACTGCGCGCGGATGCCACAGCGAGCGCCTACGCGGCGGCTTCGAACTGATGAGTCGAGCGATCGAACGTGCGGCGCGCTCGCTCGAACGCTTCCTTCGAGACCTGGAGCTGGCCGGAGAATGCGTTGTCGAGATCGACGATGAGATACAGGATGTGCGCGACCGCGCCGCTGAGTGCGCCCGCCATGATCACGTGGACCCAGAACGGCTCGACCGCCATGAGGTAGATCGATCCGATCACGATCGCCGCACCGAGGTAGAGCAAGAACTTCATCATGATCGGGATGCGCGCGCGCGACGACGTGAGGCGGCTCGTACGCATGTCCGTGAGGTCGTTGAACCGCGACAGCACCTCGCTATAGATCGTGTGCTGGCACTCGTTCGACGGCCGGCACACGTGGATCGCGGCCCACACGTGATCGAGGTGCGTGCCGACGTGCTCGAGCACGTCCTCGTGGCCCTTCGCCATCGCGGGCCACTCCTTCGCCAGCACGTCGTCGACGTAGACGCGCAGCGCCTTCTGGATGTCGTCGCGGGTCAGCGGCGGCAGGCCGCTCGCGGTGCGGTGCAGATCGACGAGCGCCGTCGCTTCGCGCTCGACGTACGTGCGGCTGTCGTTGAACTGGCCCCACACGACGTAGACGACGAACGCGAGCAACACGGCGTAGATGCCGCCCACGGTCTGGAGATAGTTGCCGACCGCATCTGCGGCGCCGCGCAGCGACTCGTTCGGGACCGCCGCGCGAAACGCGCACAGACCGACCACGCCGAGCAGCGAGAAGCCGACGACCAGCGGGACGAGCCGGAGCGTGGCCTTCAGCCACACCGGCATGGCAGGGGTGGTCATTCCGGCAAGGAGTCTACACCGGCGCCGAGCGTCGTCGTATCGCTGCCGATCTTGAGCGTCGCGCCGACCGAGCTCGGATTGAACGACACGTGCACCTGCTTGCCGCTGGCGAGCGTGATGTCGGCCGAGGTCGCGTCCGTCGCCGTCACCGACGTCACCGCTTGATCGACGTACGCGACGTGCAACCACTGATGGCTGCCGCCGGGCACGGTCTCGTCGAGGCGATAGCCGCTCGAGAAGTCGCTGTTGGTGTTGTACGCGAACACCGACGACGTCGCGCCGGTCTCGGTCAGGCGCTGGACGGTCAGCGTGTGGCCGGCGTTCGTGACCGTCGTCGTCGCGCCGTTGATCGTCGGCTGCTTCGGGAACGCGAGGCTCCACACCTGCGAGCCGCTCGACGCCGTGCGATCGAAGATGACGACGGTGTCGGGCTCGAGATAGATGACCTCGCGCTGGAACTGGGTGACCGCGCTGCCGTAGACCGGCGCGAGGTCGGTCGCCGCATGGACGTAGCCGGTGCCCGAGTGGAGCGCGAGCATCGTCGCCGCGGTGTCCATCTTCTGGGCGGTCGCCTTGCTGCTGCTGTTGAGGATGCGCAGCGTGCCGTGATCGTCGATGTCCTGCGGCAGACCGGAGTGCGAGTCGACGACCGGGTCGTACGCGAGCCAGCCGTCCTTGTAGATCATGATCGCGCCCTGATCCTGGTGCGCGTGGCTCTGGGTGTACGGGCCCGCGTTCATGTTGATCCACGTCGCGTGCTTGTCCCAGCCCGAGCGCATGAACAGCTGGCCGGTGCCCGGGCCGTAGAACGCCGTGCCCATGCCGTCCTCGCTCGTCGCCGTGATCGCGTTCGAGTTGATGAAGTCGGCGTACTGCATGAACTGCTGGCCCATCTTCGGGATCGAAGAGCTCGCGAGCATCGCCTTCGCCTTCGGCGCGAGCGGGTCACTCGGGAACAGCGTGACGAGCGACTCGACGTACTGGCGGTGATAGTCGAAGAAGCTCGCGGTCGAATCGCGCGATTGATCGCCGGTCGGCGACACGCGGTCACCGGTCGGCAACACCTCGTGCAGGAAGAACAGCAGCGACGCGCGGGTGTGCGGGCTCATCGTCGCGAGGTTCTCGCCCGTCGACGCCTGCCACGTATCGTAGAGCTCCCACAGGCCGCGCAGCGACACGCCGTAGCCGGTGCCTTCGCGCGAGCCACCGCCGACGACATCGCTGTCGAACTGCGGGTTCATCTCGCCCATCACCTTGGTGTCGTGGAAATACGCGAGCCACTGATCGACACCGTCGAACTCGCCGTGGGCGGCGAGGCCGAGCAGCATCGTCGCGCGCAGGAAGTTGTAGTAGTAGTTGTTCTCGGGATCGTCGATCGCCCAGCCGGTCCATGGCACCGCCTTGCCGCCCCACATCGCACCGTCGGGGTGCCAGATGTTGAACACGGCCTGCTGCGCGTAGCCGAGCCACGCCTGGCGACGATCCGAAGGAATCGCGCTGTAGCACCAGTCGTAGACCAGCGCGATGTTGCCGACGTTCGAGCCGACGTCGTAGTAGTCGTCGTCCGCGACCGACGGCGCATTCCCACCGTCGATCGTCGCCTGTTCTGCCGTCACGAGCTTGTCGACCGCCGCGATCGCAGCGGCGCAGTACTTCGGATCGCCGCTGAGCTGACCGACGAGCGCGGCGTTCCACGGATCGAAGTTGTAGACCGCCGAGCCGCCGACCCATTGATCGGTGGTGTTCAAAAACGCGACCGCCTCCGGCGCTTTCGCGTCGAAGGCGGCCTTCATTCCGTCGGCGTTTGTCGTGATCTTGATCCGCGGATGCTGGTCTCCGTAATTCGGACCGTCGTCACCGCCGCTGTGGCCACCACCGCATGCTCCGACGGCTGTCAGGAGAACCAGGATCCGTTTCATGGTCCACCGACTTAGCACGAGCCCCAAAGGGAAGTCACCGATCGTTTCTCTGAACGATTCTGACCAGCTAGGAATTATTCAGCCATGGTGTCAACGCCGGGCGCCAGCGTCGCGGCATTGCCGTCATAGGTAATCGTCGCGCCAGGAGCGTCGTGGTTGAACGTGACCGTGGCGGTGTGCCCGGTCGACAGCTGCACCGTGATGCTCGAATCACCCGACGGCGTGGCGGAGGTCACGGCGCCATCGATCGACAGGACGTGGAGGTAGCGGTTGTCGCCGCCCGCCATCGTCTCGTCGAGGCGGTAGCCCGAGTTGAAGTCCGAGTTCGCGTTCATGTTGTGGACCGCGCTAGAGGCCGCGGCCGGCGCGTAGCGGTTGATGTGGAGCTGGTGCGCCGCGCTGACGGTCGCCGACGCGCCGCTGATCGCGGGGCTCACCGGCGTCGCGAGCTGCCAGGTCTGGGTCGTGCCCGGATCCGAAGCGACGCGGTCGTAGACCACGACGGTGTCGGGCAGGAGGTACACGACCTCGCGCTGATCCTTCGAGATGCCGGCCTTGCCGTTGTACGCGCCGAGCACGTCCGACGCCGCATAGACCCAACCGTTGCCCTTGTGGAGCGAGACGAGCTGCGACGTGGTGTCGGCGACCTGCGTGATCGGCGAGCCGCCCGAGTCGATGCGGACGAGCGAGTGGTTCGTCGTTTCCTGCGGCAGCCCCGAGTGCGAATCGATCACGGTGTCGTACGCGAGCCAGCCATCCTTGTAGAGCATGAGCGAGCCCTGATCCTGGTGCGCGTGCGACTGGGTGTACGGACCGGCGATCAGGTTGAACCAGGTCGCATGCGTATCCCAACCCGAGCGCGTGTAGAGCTCGCCGATGCCCGGCGCGTAGTAGGTCGTGTCGAGGCCGTCCATCGCGGTCGCGGCGACGTCGGTGTTCTCGTAGAGGAAGTCATCGACGGCCATGAACGCGTACTGCATCTTCGGCACGCTCGAGTTCGCGAGCAGCATCTGCGCGCGCGCCGCGAGTGCATCCTGCGGATAGAGCTTGATCAACTCCTGGAGGTACTGGCGGTGGTAGTCGAAGAACGACGCGGTCGAGTCGCGCGACTGATCACCCGTCGGCGCGATCTTGTCGACCGTGGGAACGACCTGGTGCATGAACGCGAGCATCGAAGCGCGCGTGTGCGGCGTCTTGCGCGCGAGGCGCTCGCCGGTCGAGTCCTGCCAGAACTCGTAGAGCTGGAACAGGTTCTTCATCGCGTTGCCGTAGCCGGTGCCTTCGCGCGAAGCGCCACCGACGAGGTCCGAGTCGAACGTCGGCACGAGCTCGCCCATGACCTTCGTATCGTGGAACTGCGCGATCCACTGATCGGCCTTCGGATCCTCGCCCTTCGACGCGAGGCCGACCATCATCGTCGCCTCGAGGAACCCGTAGTAGTAGTTATCCGACGGGTCGTGCATCGCCCAGCCGCTCCACGGCGCCGGGTTGCCGCCCCACGTCGCCGTGGTCGGGTTCCACACGTTGTAGATCGCCTGATCGGCGTACGCGAGCCAGCGCTGCTTCTGGCTGGCGGTGACGGTGTCGAAGCACCAGTCGTACGTCATGCCGAGATCGCCGATATCGGTTCCGACAAAGTAGTAGCTGTCGCCGGCCGCGTGCGGGATCTGGCCCGCCGCGATCGCGGCCTCCGCGGTCGACACCATCGTATCGACGACGCTGATCGCCTTCGCACAGTATTTCGGATCGCCGGTCAGCTGACCCATCAGCGCCGCGTGCCACGCCGGCAGGCCGAGGTCGTTGCCGCCGATCCAGCTATCGACGACCGTCTTGAACCGCACGGCCGCGGGAGTCTGCGCCGCCATCGTGGCCGTGAGCTCCGTCTTGCGAGAGCTCAGCATGATTCGCGGGTGCTGGGTCGGATACGTCGGGGTGGTCGTATCCACCGGGTCGGTATCCGAACCGTTACTGCCTGTACTGCCGGTGCCGTCATCGCCGCCGGCCGAGCCGGACGGGTTGGAGGTGATGGAGCCCGTGCACGCCGCTGCGAAAAGCAGCCCACACGAAAGAACGATGGCGTGGTTCCGTTGCATCTGCGCACGAGATAAATCGGCCGTGCGCTGGTGTCTCTGTATTAATTATCCGACATTACGTGGGAATTTTTTCCAGAGCGTTTTTCGTAGTGCGGTTTCTCGACGGAGAAATTTATTCTTTGGCAATCACGGGTGCCGGCGATTACATCTCTGAACAATCGAGTACAGCAAAAAAAGTTTCGGTGATCAGGATTTTTCGCGCGGTTTTACGACCGCGTTGTAGACGGTCAGCGAAAGAATAATTCCGACGACGGCCATCACGATCATCGCGATCGGCCAGCCGTACCAGCTGGAGATCTCCGATGCGGCCGGGTTCGGGACCATCTTGCCGTCGACGAGAATCTGACCCTCGGGAAGGAGGTTGCCGTAGACGACAGCCTGCAGCGCGGTCCCGAAGTACACGAACCCGTCGATCAGGCCCGTCGCGGTGCCTGCGTTCTTGCGGCCGCCGAAGTCCTGGCTCGCGACGCCCGACAGCATTCCGTGCACACCGATCACGGACATCGCCATGAACGCGATGATGAAGCTCACGGCGATCGGCGCGGCAAGTGCGGGGATGATCGCGATCGAACCGACGAGCAGGAACGCGAACAGCAACACGGCGACGGGAGGCCGGCGCGAGTTGAACAGGTGATCAGAGATCACACCGGCGAACACGCCGCCGAGGATGCCAGCGACGCACGAGACCATGCCCCAGTGCTCGACGATGAACGACGGGTTGTGAATGACGCCACTCGCGTCTTTGACATTGAGCCCGACCCCATGCGCGAACGAGCGGAACCACTTGAGGATGCCCTGGCGGAGAAAGCCCGAGCAGCCGGAGATCAGCGCGATCGTCAGGATCACCCGGTTCGACACCATCCGCTTGATGATCACCCACGCTTTGTCGGGCGGCCCCTCGTCGCCGCTCGAGGCATCAGCGACATCGAAGTTGCCGAGACCCGCGTCGGCTGGCGTATCGCGAACCCACACGTACGATGCAATGAAGCTGAGGCCGATCAAGATCGCCGGCGCGACGAACAGCACCGGCAGCGATCCGATGTGCGCGGGCGTGCGCTTCTCGTCGCCGCCGAAGATGTCGACGAGCTTCGGCGCCCAGTCGTACGCGAGATAGAGCCCGAGCGAGATCAGGATGCCGAAGATCCCGCCGAACGTGCCGCGCTCTCGCAGGTGGAACCACGACGCGTTGACCTTGACGATCGACACCGCGCCGAACGACTGGAAGTACATGTTGAGCGCGTTCAGCACGATCAGCGCGGCAACGCCAGGGACCGCGTGGTCCTTCCACATCAACAGGCCGATCGCGAGGTTCGCCACGCCTGCGCCCGCCGCTGCGAGCAACATCGTAAACCTACCGCCGAGCCGGTCGCACAACGGGCCGTTGATCAGGAACGCGAGGCCATAGGTCATCGCGCCGACCGCGTCGATGTCGCCGAACTCTTTGCTCGTGATGAAGTTCTGGTCCTTGAGCGCGTTCAGGTTGTAACGGCCCATGTACAGAAACGCGTAGGTCAGCCCGAGCGGAACCCAGTTGAGGATCCGCCGATGCTTGAACTCGGCGGTATGCCCCAGCTCGACCTTCGGCAAGCGACGCACGACGATCGCGATCGCCACGACCAGGATCAGGATCGGGACGACTTCTTGTGTGAGCTTGTCCACCGCGGGGGCAGCTTACACGACGTGGTAATCTAGATCGCGATGCGCTGGGTGTTGCTGTTGCTCCTCGCTGTGGCTGGCTGTGGCTCGAAACACGACGCACCGGGCGCCGGCTCGGGCTCGGGCAGCGCGACCGCCAAACCGACCGGCCTCGCCGTGATCGTCGATGGCAAGCAGGTCGCAACGGTGTCGCAAGCGCAACTTGCAGAGTGGCCGCGCGTCGACCAGCTCGTCCCGGTCGAAGCGCGCCGCCTCGGCCGCTGGCAGGACGTCGAGCTCGTCGGTGCCAAGCCGAAGCCGACCGACATGCAGAGCCCCTCGGCGACCTATCCCGATCTCGTCCCCGCGGTGTTCCCGGGCGAAGGCGGCGAGCCGTCGTTCGGCATGTTCGACGCGGTCGAGCTCGCGAAGAAGGGCAAGCCGCAGCTCCGCGAGGACCACCTGACCGCGGTGCGGATCAAGCTCCTGCCGGAGGACGCCGGCCGCGGCCAGCACGAACAGGGCAACGGCGGCGGCAAGGATCCGGCGCTGCTCAAGATCACGTTCGTGATGCCGGACGGAAAATCGTCCGTGCTCGATCACGAGAAGCTGCTCGCGCTCCCGCGCGACAACCTGCCGGGCACGACCGACGGCAAGGGCTGGACGCTCCAGACGATCCTCACCGCCGGTGGCGTGACGAAGTTCGACAAGATCGTCGTGTCGAACGCGAACAACGTCGCGCTCAACCTCGACAAGACGAACTTCACCGCTGACTCGATCCCGTTCGTGAAGCTGAACCGCAAGGGCGAGCTCCGGCTCCGGATCTACAAGAAGACCGGCACCGAGTGGCAGCCCGCCGGCGGTGACGTCAGCGACCTCGACGGCATCCAGGTGTTGAAGTAATGCGCTGGCTGCTCGTCGCATGCCTGGCGGCGTGTAGCCATAACTCGATGGCGATCGAGGTCACGACCTCGGACAAGTCCATCGCGCGCGTCGAGCTCGTGCTCGTCGAGAGCCACTGCGATACGTGCACCGGCGATGCGCCGCCGTCGTCGCTGACGAAGGCGACCGGCGACGTCTACTATCAATTCGCCGGCGATCGTTTCACCGCCAACGTCAGCGACGGCGTCGCGGGTTTCACGCTCGAGCCCGGTGCCTCCGACGAGATCCTGAAGCTCGGCGCGATCGGCTTCGATAGCCAAGGCGTGCCGAAGGCGATCGCGCTCGTCGATCAGGACATCCGCATCAAGCAGCACCTCGGCGAGGTCTTCAAAGTCGATCTCGTCACCCGCGAGATCCAGCAAGCAGTCGGCGCCCTGCCCGGCGCGTTCACGATCAACTCGTCCGACGCCGTCGTGGTGTGGCGCGCACCGAACGCGGCCGATACGGTCGCGAGCTGCATCGCGGTGCTCCCCGCGGCGACGACCGCGAACGGCGCGAAGGCCACGTTCATCGTGCCGCCCGTCGATACGGATTGCGACGGTGTCACCGGCGCCGCCGAGTGCGATCCGTTCTGGTACCTCTACTCGAAGCCGACCGACATCACGCATCCGCAGTACTGCCTCGAGCAGGAGATGGCGGATTCGCCGTGCCTCGTCGGAAGCGAGATCGGCTGCGTCGATGGACAGTCGCAAGCGGGCTGTCATCCGCTCCAGCCGAGGACGTATTGCGTGCCGGAACGCGCGTGCTCCGACTGCGCCGATCCGACGGATCCGCAGTGCATCGATCACGTCGGTAACGACTCGGCGATGGCCGTGCCGCGGATCCACTGCACGATCCCGCTCGTCGGTGCACCCGGCAACTACACGTCCTGTGTCACCGGTGTCGCGCCCGTCAACATCGATACGCCGTTCTCGACCCTGAGCAGCGGAACGTGCATGCCGTTGTTCATCAAGGCACCGGTGACGTTCCCGATCGCGCCGATGCAATCCGTCGCGTTCGATACCGGTCAAGGACCCGTGACGCTGATGATCGGTGCGGTGAACATGCCGTGCGAAGTCCAGATCATTCCGATGGCGAGCGTGGCGAGCATTCCCTCGCACACCGTGCCCGCGCTCGTGTCGCTGCACGGGCCGACCCGCGACATGCTCGTGCCGCTCGTCGTCGATTTCACGAACGCGAACCAGACGGTGTGCTCGGGCGCGGCGACCGCGGCCGTGTGCACTGTCGACGCAGTGCAGTTCACCGACCCGATGTGGACCTGCGCGAAGAACTAAACCAATCAGCGGCCGCCTCCGCACTCTGATCCCCGGTCGATTGGGAACGGCTCGCCGTCGCTGTCAGTGCTAGCGTGCGTTACGCTCACGCGCGGGGATGACGTCCAAGGACGACGGGTTCGAGGCGACCGAGCAGCAGAGCGGCCCGGTCGGCGACACACTCGCGGCATCGACGGCCCAACCGACGAGCGGTGAGGCGAGAGGGCTCGAGACACCGCGCGATACTCGCTATCAGCTCGGCGCCGAAGTCGGGCGCGGTGGCCTGGGCCGCGTGTTGAAGGCGCGCGACCTGGTGCTCGAGCGACCGGTTGCGGTGAAGGAGCTATTCTCGACGGACGACGGTGCGCAGCGCCGATTCGTGCGCGAAGCGCTGATCACGGCGCGGCTCCAACACCCGGCGATCGTGCCGATCTACGACGCCGGCCGCCGCGACAATCGCGCGCCGTACTACGCGATGAAGCTGGTCTCCGGACGCCCGCTCGAGCGTGCGATCGTAGACGCCAAGACGCTCGCCACACGCCTCGCGCTCGTACCGACGGTGCTCGCTGTCTGCGATGCAGTCGCGTTCGCGCACGGTCAGAAGATCATCCATCGCGATCTCAAACCGGCGAACGTGCTGCTCGGCGAGTTCGGCGAGACCATCGTGATCGATTGGGGGCTCGCGAAGGATCTCGCGATCGACGATCGCGATGCAGTCGAGATCGGGCCGTATCGCGATCGCCCGAAGGACGAGACCGTGGCCGGAGCGCTGATGGGAACGCCGGCGTACATGGCGCCGGAGCAAGCGAGCGGCGAGGTGGTCGACGAACGCGCCGATGTCTACGCGCTCGGCGCGATGCTCTATCACGTGATCGCCGGCATCGGCCCGCACGAGGGCACGACGCTCGAGCAGATGCTCGACGGTGTGATCTCCGGCGCGATCAAGCCGATCGCCGAACGCGAGCCCGATGTACCGCGCGACCTCGCAGCGATCGTGACGAAGGCGATGGCCGTCGCACCGGGCAATCGCTATCCGAGCGCGAAGGAGCTCGCCGAGGATCTGCGGAAGTTTCTCGCCGGCCAGCTCGTCGGCGCGCATCGCTACTCGCTCGGCCAGCGCATCCGGCGCTGGCTCGCGAGGTATCGCGCGGTCGCGACGGTCAGCACGATCGCGCTGATCGTGTTGATCGGGTTCGCGCTGTTCAGCGTCCGTCGGATCACGAGCGAGCGAGACCTCGCGATCGCGCAGGCGAATCGCGCGATCATCACGCAGGCGCGCGCGACGCTGGCGACCGATCCGACGGCGACTCTCGAGGTGTTGAAGCAGCTCGACGCGCGCGGGCCGGGTTGGGACGAGGCTCGCACGCTCGCAAACGGCGCGCTCGCGATGCCGCGACTCGAGCGAGCGCTCGACGGCATGACCGATGTCAACTTCGAGCTCACCCCGGACGAGCACCACGCCGTGACGTTCGGCATTCACGGCTTCTGGTTCGTGGATCTCACGACGTACGCGACGCGCATCGTGCCGGTCCAGCTCGCCGACGAGCATGCGGGTCGTGAGATCACGATGTGCGACGACAATCGTCACGGCCTCGCGGAAGCTCACGACCACGAGTTGTTCTCCGTCGACGTGATCGACGCGACCATCCGGTTGGTCAAGGACGCCGAAGCGCAAGGCGAGCGCGAGCGATGCCGCAGCTCCAAGGTCGGCTCGTGGATTACGCCGGACGGTCAGTTCGTGGTGACCGCCGATGCCGACGGCGGCTTGCATCGATCGGATCGTGCCGGGCACGAGCTCGGTGTGCTGCCCGCGGTGCCACTGCCATTCCACATTAGCGACACCCAGATGTCCGATAACGGTGAGGTCGTCGCCGAGCAGGCGGGCGGCAAGGTGCTGTACTCGGACTTCACGTGGCACCTGCGACTTGTCGTTCACGACGGTGGGATCGGCGGCTCGCTCGCTGTCGCGCCGGATGGCTCGCACGTCTGGGGCGCACCGTACGGCAACGGCGGTGGCAACTGGAGCCTCGTGCGCAGGTTCAAGGCGCAGAACGATCGCCACATGCCCGGTGGTCGACTCGCGATCTCGCGCGATGGAAAATGGCTGACCGGAATCGATGACGGCGCGCTGATCATCGACGAAGTCGCCGCCGGAACGAGCGTCTCGATTCACGATGTCGTGTCCGCGCGTCCACTCGCGAACGATCGCGTCGCGGTGTCGGGGTTCGACGGCCTGCTGCGGATCTATCGGTTGACGCCGCGCGCACATCGTCATCAGGGTCGGGTGTGGGGCCTCGCGCTCTCGCCGAACGCAGAGCACCTCGTGCTCGCACATCCCAAAGCGCTCGAGCGCAACAACGCGCGCACGGGCGGCGACGTCGAGACGGTTGCCGTCGAGAGCGACGCGGCGCCGCTCTACACCGCGATCAACGATGCGGGTGATGTCGCCGTTGCTTACTACGCGCACATCTTCGTGTGGCCCCACGGCGCGACCGCCGTTCGGGAGCTCGGCGTGCAGGCCGAGCCGCCCGACGGCCTCGCGATCTTGCGCGACGGCACACCGGTGTCGTGGAACGACGCCGAATTCAAGATTTGGTCGACGACCCCGCGCGCGATCGAGAATCCCGTACTGCACAGCGATGCACGCCTCTTGATCGATGACGCGGGCACGCGCGCACTGATCCCGTGCGGCCAAGGCCGATGCATCCTCGACATCGCCAGCGGCCGGATCGATCCGCTCGCCGGCTCGACAGGCGGCGTCGCGGCGATTTCAGGAGATGGCCGGCGCGCCCTCACGCTGAGCGCGACCGACGACTACCAGCTGTGGGACCTCGCGACGCGAACGTCGCGGACCATCGGCAAAGTGACCAGCGTCGATTCCGACGTTGCGGCTTTGTCTCGCGATGGATCGATCGCGGTGATCGGCGCCGTCGTCCGCGCGCAGATCCTCGATCTCACGCGTGGCACGTCGATCTCGATGCGTGGACATCGGCTCGACGGACCGTTCGCGTGGTCGCCCGATCAGCGCACGCTGGTCGATTCGACCGGCACCGTGATCGACGTGCGCTCCGGCGAGACCCACCCGTCTCCGACCGGGGGCATCATCGATCTCGCCGTTCGCGACGACGGCGTGGTGTTCATCACGCTCGATGGCGTCCTCGTCACGACCGAGGCTAATAGGTCAGGTCGAATTGACCTTCCGTGATCATTCCGAACTGCGCGACGCACGAAAAAAGAGCGGCCGTCGGATCGATAGGTGATCGATCCAACGGCCGCTCGGCTGTGACCCCGCCACGGGTCGGTTAGTTATCCTGCTTGGCGAACGGCAGGAGCTGCTTGATGTCGGCGCCCATGACCAGCTTGATCTCGTCGATCTTCTCGGCGATGTCCTTCATGGTCTCGAGCTCCTTCAGACGCATCAGCACCGGGTTCTCCGCGATCACCTTGGCGGTCTGAGCCATGTTGCGCGTCGCCGCCGCGTCCTCACGGCGGAGGATCACGTTCGCGGCGGCCGCCTTCTCGGCCTCGATCACCTTGTTGAGCAGCGTCTTCATCTCACCCGGCAGGATCACGTCCTTCACACCGACGCGGTGCAGGCGCAGACCGAACGCCTCGGCACGCGGCTGGACCTGCGCCTCGAGGTAGCGCGTGAGCGTGTCACGGCCCTCGAGCAGCTCGTCGAGCGTCACACCGGCGACGAACTCGCGCGCAGCGAGCTGAACCGCGAGGTACAGCGCCTCCTTCACGTCGGCGACCGCGTGAACGGTCGTCGGCATGTCGGCCGCGGCGTACTCCGCCGTGAGCGTCAGGCGCAGCGTGACCTTGTCACGGGTCATCAGCTCCTGGCCCTCGATCTTCAGCTGCTGGACGCGCGTGTCGAGCACGTTCACCGTGATGCGCGCACCCGGGTGGTTCCAGAAGGCGTGACGGCCCGGCTCGAGGACACCCTCGAACTTGCCCTGCACGTACTTCAGGCCCTTCTCGAACTGGCGCACCTGCTGCTCGATCAGCTCGGCGTTCGGCACGATCGCGCGAAGCTCGTCGGTGAGCTCCGGCGCCGGGCCGGTGACGTCGAACACGCGGATCGTGACGTTCGGGTCGATCGTCCACAGACGGTGGAGACCCGGACGCAGGAACAGACGCGGCTTGTCATCGCGCAGCACGATCGCGCGCTGCTCCGCGCCGAGCTCGATCTGCGTGAACCACGCCGGCGGCAGGATCGCGAGCACCTCCGGCTGCGCCCAGAACGCGAGGTCGTCGACCTTCCACGTCGCGAGCTTCAGCTGCGCGCCGTAGAACGCGAAGTGACCCGGCGCGAGGACGCGCTCCGGCTTACCGTCGCGCAGGAGCACCGCGCGCTGGTTGAGCTCGAGGTTCGCCTCGAGGAACTCGCCCGTCGGAAGCAGCTTCTTCAGCTCGTCGGTGAGCGGCGGCAGCGGATCGGTCTCGGCGAACACGCGCACGCGCACGTTCGGATCGACCTTCCACAGGCGGTGCACACCGGCGCGCAGGAACGCGACCGGACGCTCGTCCTTCTCGACGAGGCCGTACTGGCCATGCGCGAGCGTCACCGTCTCGAACCACGTCGGCGGCAGCGCCTCGAGCACGGCGGTCGGCGCCGTGAACACGAGCTTGTCGGTATCGAGCTTGACGACCTCGTAGCGCTTCCACAGCGTGTAGCGACCCGGGCCGAGGGCACGCACCGCCTGACCCTCGCGGATCAGAACAGCGCGCTCGTTGAGATGCAGGATCAGATTCATCATGGTTGCCTCCCCGTGTGGGGTTGAAAACGAAAGGCGGTCGCCGTCGGTGTGAGCCAGCTCGCCGTGGCACGCGCCTCGAAGGGCATGCGTGCGGTTGCGAGCGGTCTCCAGATCGCGCGGTGGATCGCGGCGTCGTCGTCACATCATCACGCGCGGGCGCACCACTTCCTGGGCTGCTGACGCGTGGGAGATGACAGGAGGACCGCGATCGCCGCGCGCGATGCGTGGTGGGGTCACCACCGGGCATCACACGTCCGACGACCAGCTCAGGTTTTTTGACCGTTTTCGTACGGCCTGGGATGTTGGGATGAGCAAGCCCAGTGCGTTTACCGTTCCGCCACCGCCGCATAGATCGTGCGGCGAGAAGGATTCGAACCTCCATATCCCGGACCCACTGTGGAACGGTCGTCCCCGGAACATCGAGAGTCCGCTTATCGGCGGAGCAACGAACACGCCCCACGAACAGCGTCGAAGGGCTGCGCGAGCGTGGTACCCGATGCCGGTTGAAACGGAAAATCGTGGATTTCCGATCCCCAGCGAGCGGCGAGACATCTACGGCAACGCGCGCCTCGCGTCAATCGTGATTTCACAACTGCCGGAACAGTTTCACGAAGTAGATGATCGCGACGGCGCTACCGATCGACAGAACGCACACGCGCAGCCACTTCGCGGAGACCCGCGATGCGATCGCGCCGCCGATCACGCCGCCGACGAGCGATCCGACAGCCATGATGATCAACGTCTCGTAGTCGAGCTGTCCGATCGCGAGGAAGACGATCGCCGCGGTGAGGTTGACCGCGAGCGAGATCAACTGCTTCAGTGCGTTCAACCGGGTCAGCGAATCGGGCAGCACGATCGCGAGCGCGGCGAGGATGATCACGCCGAGCCCGGCGCCGAAGTAGCCGCCGTAGATCGCGGCGAGCCCGCTGATCAATGCCGCGAGCCCCGCGCTGTTCGCGACCGCGTGGAGCCGCGCGCGGATCCGATCCTGAAAGCCGAGCAGCAACACCGCGACGAGCAACAGGAACGGCACGACGACGTCGAACGTCTTCGCGTTGGTGTGGAGAAGGAGAAGCGCTCCGGCGGCGCCGCCGAGCGCCGAGACTGGAACGAGGGTCGCGATCCGGCCGCGCTGACCGCCGAGCTCCTTGCGCTGCGCCCACGTTGCACCGAGGTAGCCCGGGCACATCGCGACCGTGTTCGTCGCGCTCGCGATCACCGCCGGGACGTTGCACGCGAGCAGCGCCGGGAACGTCAGCAGGCTGCCACCGCCCGCGATCGCGTTGACGGCGCCACCGGCGACGGCTGCCGCCCCGACGAGCGCCAGATGCGCGGTGTCCACGCGCGCAGATTATCGCGTCGTCGCGACCACGTCGACCAGCGTCGGCGGCGCGTGGGGCTCGACAGTGATCGCCTGGCGCAGATCGGGCCGCGACCGCCGCTCGATCGGATCGATCGGCACCGATCGCCCGAACCGCGCCGCGACCTGCGCCGCCTGGATGATCCGGATGTCGGCGAGCCCTTCCCAGCCGCCCGGCTCGGGCTCGACGTCGTCGTAGATACAACGCGCGAAGTATTCGAGCTCGGCGGCGACCTGATCGCGGACCTCGAACGTGCGATGGCGCGTGCCGTGCGGACCTTCGACGCACATCACCTGCGGCTTCGCGTAGTCGTACGCGTTCGTCAGCGTGATCAGTCCCTCGGTGCCGATCAGCTCGTAGTGCGAGCGCTCGTACGCGCCGAAGCTGCACGCGAGCTGCGCGATCCGATCGCCCGGAAACCGCAGCGTGACCGCACACGCCTCGTCGACCGCCTTGAAGCGCGAGTCGCGCGGCGACGCGTAGCGCAGCGCCGTGACCTCGGTCGGCTCTGCGCGGAACAGATAGCGCGCGGCATTGATGCAATAGATGCCGACATCGAACAGCGGTCCTTCTCCGCGCCGCGCTTGCAGGCGGATGTTGCCGTCGCGCACCTGTTGCGTGAATGTCGAGCTGAAGATCCGCGGATCGCCGATCTCGCCACCGCGCGCGAGCTCGATCGCGACGAGGTTCGCCGACTCGAAGTGAAGCCGGTACGCGATCATCAGCTTGACGTGCTTGTGCTCGCACGCGCGGATCATCTGCAAGCACTCGGCGTCGGTCGGCGCCATCGGCTTCTCGCACAACACGTGAACGCCGTGGCGGGCCGCGATCACCGTGAGCTGCGCGTGCAGATCGTTCGGCGTCGCGATGTAGACCGCATCGACCTTGCCGCTCGCGAGCAGCGTATCGAGCTGGTCGTAGTGCATGCACGTCCGCACGCCATAGCGATTCCCCAGCTCGTCGAGCTTGTGCTGCGAGCCCGACACCAACGCGGTGAGCTCGACATCATCGAGCTGTTCGATCGCGGGCAAGATCGCGGTCTGCGCGAAATACCCCTGGCCGATCACGGCCATTCGCAGTTTCGATGCGCGCGTCATGGCCGAGTATGGGAGCAAGGCGCGTGCCCCGCACCCCTGTACGAAATGTAAGGGCGCCCCGACGAACCGAACCGCCCCTGCGCCTTAATCGCACGGTCGTGCGCGCCCGCACGTAACCCCTTGCGTCAAAGGGGTCCGCGTGGTCATTTCCATGGGCTCCCATGGATCTTAGCCTTCGAGACAACGTTCGCAAGCTGCGCCGCCGCATGAGCGGCATGTTCGTCGCCCCCTCCCTCGCACCCACGATGGAGCGCGACCACGCCGGCCGCCAGCCCACCGGCCTCGACCGTCGCGACATCTATATCTCGACGCTCGCGATGCTCCTCGCCTGCGCCGCGATGGTGGTCGCCGAGATCCTCGTCCGCGCGATCGCGTTCGTCACGAACCTCGCGTACTTCCAGCGGGTCTCGGTCGAAGCCGCCGCGCCCGCCGACCATCACATGGGCCCGATCGCGATCGTCGTCCCGGTGATCGGCGGCATCATCGTCGGCCTCATGGCGCGCTACGGCTCGCGCGCGATCCGTGGCCACGGCATCCCCGAGGCGATGGAGCAGATCCTCACGAACGAGAGCAAGATCCCGCTCCGCATCACGTTCCTGAAGCCGCTCTCCGCCGCGATCGCGATCGGCACCGGCGGTCCGTTCGGCGCCGAGGGCCCGATCATCGCGACCGGCGGTGCACTCGGCTCCGCGATCGGCCAGTTCATCCGCGTCACCGCGCGCGAGCGCAAGGTCCTGCTCGCCGCCGGTGCCGCCGCCGGCATGACCGCGATCTTCGGCACGCCGATCGCCGGTGTCCTGCTCGCGATCGAGCTCCTGCTCTCCGAGTACAGCGCGCGCGCCGTCACGCCGGTCGCTCTCGCCTGCGCCGTCGCCGGTGGCCTCCGCGCGATCATCCACGGCACCGACGCGGTGTTCGACGCGCCCGCGCTCAGCAATCCAGAGACCGCCTCGGTCGTCGTTGCGACGATCGCCGGCGGCCTCGTCGGCGTGATCTCCGTCTACATCACCCGCGCCGTGTACTGGATCGAGGACGGCTTCGAGAAGCTGCACTCCATCCATTGGATGTGGTGGCCCGCGATCGGCGGCATCGCGGTCGGCGGTGTCGGCCTGATCGCGCCCCGCACGCTCGGCGTCGGCTACGACAACATCACGATGACCGTCGGCGGTGGCTTCGCCGTCGCCGCGCTCGCGACGCTCGCCTTCTTCAAGTTCGTGTCGTGGTCGATCGCACTCGGCTCCGGCACCTCCGGTGGAACGCTCGCGCCGTTGCTCACGCTCGGCGCCGCGCTCGGCTATTTGATGGCGTATGGAGCGAACCAGCTCGCGCCGTCGTTGCATATCGATCCGCGTGTCGCTGCGCTCGTTGGCATGGCTGCGATGTTCGCCGGTGCTTCACGGGCACTGTTGGCGTCGATCGTCTTCGCGCTCGAGTCGACGCAGGAGATCCATGTCGTGGTGCCGATCGTCGGTGGCGTGACGCTCGCGTATTTTGCTTCGGCGATGCTGATGCGAACGACGATCATGACCGAGAAGCTCGCGAGGCGTGGCGTCGAGTCGCCTGAGGAGATCGTGGTCGCGGTGGCGACCGCCGAATTGCAAGAAGGCTAGAGAGCACTGATCGCTTTGGGGATGGAGGCGGGACGAGAGGCGGAGCCGGAGGAGCAGAACGATTTTTTGGCGGTCGCACGGAACGCTGCGGGACGTTCAGGTTCGCGCGCGGGCCGCGCGTCACGCCGGTACCCTTGTCGATGAAGTGATGAAGTTCGCCCGTCGGGGTGGCTGGCCTCGGCCTCGCGGCTAGCGCGCGTCGCTCGCGCCGGGCGCACCGCGCTGCGCCCCTGCACACCGCCGCCCCGCACACGCGCGCTCGCGCGAACGCTCGCTTTCTGCTGGGCGCCCGTCACGACCGGCGCGCGCCTGCCGCGTCGGCGCGAAGGCCAGCCACCCCGACGGGCTCCGGGAGCTCCCCGGGGGGAACCACTTCGAACACCAGTGCCCGGCGCGCGGCCTTGCGCCGAGCGCGACCGCGTCAAGACGAGTCCGGAAAGGAACACGCGCAATGACCGAGATCGAATCCAAGCTGCTCCAGTCCCTTCGCGCATCGAACCTTCGCGATCAGCATTCTGATCGCGCGAACGACCAACCCACGACCAGCACTCGCTCTCCGGCGAGCAAACCGCTCGGGCTACTCTACGGCGACCTCACCGATGCGATCATCGGTGCGGCGATTCAAGTCCATCGCTGGCTCGGCCCGGGACAACTCGAGTCTACGTACCAACGCGCACTCGCGAAGGAGCTCGCGTTCTGCGGCGTCCGCCATCGCGCGCAGGTTCCCGTCACGTCGTGGTACCGCGACGAGGCCGTCGGCGAGTTCTTCGCGGATTTCATCGTCGAGGACAAGGTCATCCTGGAGCTCAAGGTCGTGTCGCGGATCTTGCCGGTACATCGCGCACAGCTCGTGTCGTACCTACGCGCGACCGACTTGAGGCTCGGCTTGATCCTGAACTTCCAGGTCCCGATCCTCACCATGGGAATCAAACGCGTCTCGCCCTGACTTCAGGAAGGCTCAGGGTGCAGCGTTTTGCTGCAGGGGCAATCGATGGCTAACCATGTAGATTCAGGCGCATGGTTTCGGGCGGCGGGTCCCGCGAGGAAAAGACCCAAGAGCAGAGTCACGAGGCCTCGCAGGCGACCGCACCGGCCAATGCAGATGTCGCGTCTGGTGTAGGCACTGCTCGGCTGCGGATGTTGCTCATGGGCGGGCAGCCTCCTCCGGACGCTGTCGCGAAGTTGGTCGCCGAGTATCCGCGCGAGCGCACGTCGATCATGACGGTGTGCACGCAGACGCTCGGCAACGGTTTCGTGCAGCAGGTGATCAAAGCAGCTGCGCAGCAGCCGCAAGCTCAACCGTCGGCACAGCCGAAGCCTGCGGAGGCGGCTACTCCGACCGCGAACCACGACGAGTCGGCTGAAAAGATCAAGGATTCCGTCGCCGAGCTCAATGCGACGACCTATGCAGCGCTTCTGGTCGCCGCGAAGGATGACACCGACTCGAAGCAAGCGCGCTGGCAGTTCTTGAACGTCCTCGACCGCTGCGATGACCCGCTCACGCGTCACAAGATGGCAGAGAAGTTCGAGCACCTGACCGGCCAGTCGCTCGAATCGTTCATCAAGAACGCGAGCTGGGCTGGAAAACGTGACCAGGCGCAAGCGCTGCAGATGATCTCGTCGCAGCGCGACGCTGCCGACGCGAAGCTAGAAAAGCTTTCGCCTGCGCAGCGCAAGGAGCTGACGGCGAAAGCGAACGCATGGGCGGAACAGATCCTCCAGGTGACGCGCATCAAGGATGCAGACGACGACGATCAGGCGGTGAAGATCGCGCGCGTGCTCGGGCCGCGTACGCCCGAAGAGATCGAACTCATTCGCGCAGCGATCCGTCGCAACACGAATCAGGAGCACTCGATCTACGAGGAGCTCGACAAGTCGCTCTCACACGGTAACGAAGATGAAGCGGTCGCGGGTCTCAGTGGTGACCCGGTTCACGCCGCGATCATCGGCATCGCGAACGCGGGCTCCGACGCCGAGCGGATCAAGGAGCTGTTGAAGGGCCTAAATCCGACCCAGCTGCGCGAAGCCAATCAACGCAACATCATGTGGGGTCCCAGTTGGGCGGCCGCACACGTCGCGGAGGGACCAGATCACGAGGAGATCGTAAAGCTGGCGCAAGGCGACAAGGCCGGCGCAGAAGCGATCCACATCACGAACATGCTGAAGGAGCCGGCCGACGGCTACAAGCTCACGTACGACGCCGAGGCGATGCAGCGCCAACAGAAAACCATCGCGTTGCGCTCGACGGACAACGTCCTCGCCGAGCTCGAGAGCAAGAGCCCAGAGGAGATCGTCGCGGCGCGCGATACCTGGAACAAGCAGGCTGCTGCGAACGGAACGCCGAACTGGGACCAGATGATCGAAGAGCGCTTCGGCAAGGACAGCGTCGAAGCGCGGCGCGTCTTGGCGCTGACGCATGGCAAGCGCGCCGAAGACAAAGTGCTCGCACTGCGCGAGGGCATGCGTACGAACGATCAGAAGGAGATCGAGGGCGCACTCGAGAGTCCGGACCTCAAGAGCGCCGATCCGACGAAGCGAGCCAAGGCCGAGGCCGAGCGCGCGGAGATCGAAAAGACCGCACGTGAATACGATGGGCGCGATCAGCGGGTCACCGCGTTCATGACCGGTAAGGACGAAAGCAAGGTCCAAGAGCGCAGCGTCGACGACCAACTTGCGGCCCACTACAAGTCGTACGCCGAGACCGACCAGCACAGCTCGAACGGATTCGAGGAAATCCGCCACATGGCGAACCGCGAGCAGGAGCGAAAGGATCGCGAGCACGAAGCGCACGACCAGAACATCGCGAGCACCGAGCTGTCGCACGAAGGTCAGCTGAGCACTGCGACGCAGTACTACCGCGGCGATACAAAGGCGCGGGCGAAGCTGCTCGACAACGAGCAATCGAACAAGCAGCTCGGTACCGACGAGGCCGACTACGAGAAGAAGTATGGCAAGCCGATGCTCGGCAAGGGTGGCGACCGCGACGATATGAACGCCGAGGAGCTCAAGATCGACAACGTACGCAAGTACGGTGTCGCATCGGAACGCCGCGCGGAGACGGAGCTGCGCCTGCAGAAGGAGCTCGCCCAAACGCAGCACAGCGACCGCCTCGCGCAAGAGGAGGCGCGACGCCAGTTCCTCGGTGGCAACGCGGGCACCGAAGACCTCGTGCGCGAGCAAGTCGCAGTCGAAGACTCGATGCTGACGGAGGGCAAGGGTCCGTTCGGGATGGGGCGCGAGCTGAAGGAAGGCACGACCAAGGACGAGTTCCTGCAGGTCGATCAGAACCTGACGAAGTCTCTCGAGACGCAGCGCGAAGAGAAGATCCGGCTGAGCAATCACCTCGCGCACATCTTCTCGACGATCGCGAAGCTCGGCGCGCTGCTCACGATGCAGCCCGAGTTGTTCGTGTTGATCGACGTGTGCTCGGGCATGGCCGAGATGGCGATCAAGAAGTCGGTCGCTGGTGAAGCCTACGATCCCGCCGATGACGCGAAGCTGCTCGCGATCGATGCAGTCGTCGACATCGCGATGCTTGGTGCTGCGAAGCTGGCCGAGGCACGCAAGCTCGGGGCCCTTGGCAAGGATGCGGTCGTTGCGAGCGAAGAAGCCGGTGCGGTCGGCGATAAGGTCGCGACCAAGGCGATCGAGAATACGACCGAAGAAGGCGCAGAAAAGACCATCGTCGCAGAAGCGAAGAACGAGGCGGTGGAAGGTGGCGCGACGGAGGCCGGTGTCCCGCACGAGGCTGGATCGAGCGCGCCCGGAATGAAACCGGCCGCGGCGGCCGAGGTCGACGCGAATGCGGTGAAGGATGTCGAATCCGGAATGAAGGGCGCTAAGCCCGCGCCGCCGGTGATCGAGGATCCCAAGGAGCTCGCGGGCGAGATCGAAGGTGTGAAGTCGATCGAGAAGGGGCCCCACTGGGACCGCTTGTCAGAACAGGAGCGCGCCGCGCGCGACGCTGCGCCGGTGACAAAGGTCAAAGGTGTCACTCAGGACGGCACCTTTACGGTGCGCAGTCAGTACGAAGCGCGCACGTTTGAAGCCGCCGACGGAAAGGTCACCGAACTCTCGATCAATGTGCACATGCGACCCGGCGAAGCTATCAGCGATATCGAAGTCCAGAGGATGAAGACCCACGCACGGCAGGGCCTCGACAAGTTCTACAACTTCGACAAGGCCGGAGGTCGGCTACATACGTTGCCGGATGGAAGCAAGTTGCACGTACGCGTAGAGTTCGTCGAGAACCCGGCCGACGCGGATCTCGTAGTCGACATCAAGAACTCGTTCAACCCGATGAATCGACAGCGCTTGGAGACGAATCAAAACACCTGGCGTATGTATGACGCGGGCGACAATATGGCCGCGCACGAATTGTCGCATCAGCTCGGGCTTCTCGACGAATATGAAGATCTCAGGCGATCGCCTTTTCGCCGAACATACAAAGACAACAGCCTGCTAGCAGACTTCCACGCCGAAGGATCTGAGAAGGCGTCGATCAAGCCGCGCCATGTCGAGCAGCTTGGCAAGGACGTAGACGCTGCGCGGTCGCGAGCAACAATGCGGCCGACCGAACCGATGCCCTCCGTGCAGGCGCCACCAATCGACGAAGCCAAAGCGGCCGCAGAAACGCAACGGATCCCGATTCAAACCACGGAAGCTGAAGCCCAAGCGACGAAGGCAAGCGAAGTCGCGCCAGAGATGCCGCGCTACGGATCCGTGGAGATCGCGGATGCGAAGAACGCCGAGCTCGGTGAGCTAGATATTGTCGACCACGACGGACTTCCCACGGACCGCTTCATAGAGAAGAAGGACGGACGAGGCCTAAAGCATCCGAGAAACCAACTAACACCCGACGAATGGGCGCAAGACCAGATCCTCAACAAGACGACGACGCGGATACAAGCACTCGAGCACCCAGATGCGACTTCCCGTGTTGGCAACCTCGCCCCCGCAGGAACATCGTCGGTACCTGACATCCAACAACTTCGGTCGATCAAACAATTCGTTTTCCAGGTCGCCTCGACCGATCCCGACCTCAAGGCTGCCGTCGATAAAGCAGTTAAGGACCTAGAAGCGCTCTACGGTCCCAAGGGCTATAAGTTCTCGGCCGTGTTTGGAGTCACATTATGACGATTGATGCCGTCAGCTACGAATATGGAAGCGAAGGCAATCCGTACTTGGGTCGGATAGCTCTCCAGTGGTTCTCCGACGAGAGATTCATCGCGTCGTATCACCACCGCGCACTCAGGAGCGAATGGCATGGTCACTTGCGCCCGGGGAGCTTCTTGAAGGTCTATACGGCACTATTGGCTGCTGGGTTTCCCAATGTGCCGCCTCTTGGCGAGCTCGTTGCGGGCGAGAGTCCTTTGGAGCTGGGTTGGCTCGTTGATGGCACTTGGCATCGCGTTGAAGTGAAGGAAGAGTCGACGACGTTCTCGAATGTCATCACCATTGCCTCGACGATCTTGAGCGTGCTCGATCCGAACCTTGCTGGTATGCCTTCCGGCGAAACGACGCCGATCATCGAACAACATCTCGTCCAGGCCCCCGGATGAGTGTCGCCCTTCTAATCAAGCACCGAGACCGCGATACAGTGCTCGTTCCCATCGCGACCGAAGCAACATACCGTTCGGTTTGGCAGGCCGGCGCGACGGCACTCGAGCTCGACTGGGTCGAGGCCATGCAGAGTGGAATAAAGATCAGGCAAGACGATCTCCCGGAGATTCTGTTCGAGCTACGTATGCTGCGCGCCTGGTTCGAGGCGAGCAGTTACTCATCGCAGAGCGAGCGACTCGATCGTGTCGTGGATGCGCTGAAAGCTGTGAGTTTCGGTGCGGGTGAGACCGCATCGATCGGTTGAGTCAATGGTGATCGAAGCAATCAGCTATTGCCGTGGGACTTCGCAGGATCCGAATCGTGGGCGGATTGCGCTACAGCTCTTCAACGATGAACGATTTGTCGTGTCCTACCGCCATCATGAGGTGGTGAAGATCTGGGGAGGCCGAGTTGCACCGGGAACGTTCACGAGAGCGTTCGAAGCGCTCTCCGCCGCTGGATTCCCTGAAGTCCCACGGGTTCCAATACCGGTTCCAGACGAGAGCCCCATCGAGCTTGGGTGGTTGCGAGATAAGTGGTGGCAGCGTTCCGAGACACTCGATCGCGACCAGCTCGCAAGTTTCATCATCGTGACGTCGACGATCCTCTCGGAACTCGACTCGGATTTCGCACGGATGCCTGCGGGCGAGACGACACCTGTGATTGAGCAACGTCGGTTCGACCCAGGTTAGTCGGTCGTCCCGTTTACCCGAGTACGTGCGGGGACAGGCGCACGCCACGGCTGACGACGTCGGGCATTTTCTCCGGATCGACGTCGCAAGCGCACGCATATAGCCCACATGGAGTTGGCATGACGATCGAGTCGATCACGAGCGCACACGGAAGCACGACGGGCCTCTATGGCGGTCGCACCTCGCTGCAGCTCTTCCACGACGAGCGCTTCATCGCGTCGTATCAGCATCACGAGATCGCCAAACAATGGATCGGAACCCTCCGTCCCGGCACCTTTGCGAGAACGTGCGACGCACTCGCGAGTACGGGGTTTCCGCAACTGCCACCCCTTCCTGGGCTTTCTCCGGGAGACTATCCGTCTGAGTTCGGCTGGCTGCGCGATGGCAGATGGGAGCGCGGAAAGTCGAGCGACCGATCGAAGTTCACGAGCATCGCGATCATCTCGTCGTCGATCCTGTCGGTGCTGGACTCCAATCTGGCACGCATGCCGCCCGGCGAAATCACTCCGATCGTCGAGCACCACCGCGTCGACGGCGGCCCAGACCGAGTGATCGACCGGATCACATTCGACACTCAGCACCTCCACACCGGTCGACTCGAGCTCCAACTACAGGTCGACGACACGTTCTTCGCGTCGCATGACTTTCGTAGGGTGAGGCGTGAATGGCGTGGTCACCTACTCGCAGGAACGTTCGTTGGAGCCCGCGACGGACTGGCGAACGCCGGGTTCCCGAACGCGCCTCCCCTGGGCCACCTCGTGCCCGACGAATCGTTGTCGACGATTCGATGGCGCTGCGACGGGATGTTCCAACGTGCCTTGGTCAAGAACGCGTCGTCGGTGTTCTCGGACTTCATCACGATCACGTCCACGATCCTGACCGTTCTGGATCATGCCCTGGCGCGAATGCCGCCCGGTTTCACAACGCCGGTAGTTGAACATCAACTTGTCTAGTACTGCCGATCGTCGCGCACACTCAGCGCGGCGTTCAGGCCCTAGAGCACGACCCGGCGGATCTCGCGCCACACGACCGGGGTGTTGAAGTTGATCAACAGTCCGAGCCGCATGCGAGTCGCACGCAGATACGACAGCACCTGCATGCGATGAACAGGCAGAAGCTTCGCGACCGACTTGAGCTCGAGGATCACGCGCTTCTCGACGACGATATCGGCGAAGAACTCGCCGACCGGATCGCCCTTGTAGTGCGCAGTGATCGGCACCTGACATTCGTGCGCGATGCCCTGATAGCCGAGCTCCTTCGCGAGCGCGCGCTCGTACACCGATTCGGGCTGGCCGGGGCCGAGGTGCTTGTGCACCTGGATCACCGCGCCTCCGATCGCGTACGACAGCTCCTTGTACATGATGCCACTGCCGGCGCCCGGCTTGAGATTCGCGGTGACGTTACGGAGCGACTGTTGAAGCTTGAATTCGATCTCGTTCATGACTGTTCCTTTCCGGACTCGCCTTGACGCGGTCGCGCTCGGCGCAAGGCCACGCGCTGAGCACTGGTGTTCGAAGTGGTTCTCCCCGGGGAGCTCCCGGAGCCCGTCGGGTGGCTGGCCATCGCGCCGACGCGGCGGGCGCGCGCCGGTCGTGACGGGCGCCCGGCAGAACGTGAGCGTTCGCGCGAGCGCGCGTGTGCGGGGCGGCCGCATGCAGGGGCGCAGCGCAGTGCGCCCGGCGCGAGCGACGCGCGCTAGCCGCGAGGCCGAGGCCAGCCACCCCGACGGGCGAACTTCATCACTTCGTCAATAAGGGTACCGGCGTGACGTGCGGCCCGCGTCGCGAGCGGCGAAGCCGCCCTTTCCGCTTTCCGCCTTCGTCCCTAGATCGGCCTTCGTGCAGATCTTCGTGAATACGCTACTCGCGTGTTCCACGGATTCTTGGATATGAACTTCGCCGTCCACGTCGATACCTCATCGACAGCAAAACCGGCGTGACGCGCGGCCCGCGCCCCGAGCGGCGAAGCCGCCCTTTCCGCTTTCCGCCTTCGTCCCTAGATCGGCCTTCGTGCAGATCTTCGTGAGAACCCTACTCGGCGTCCCACGGATTCTCCGACGTGGGCTTCGCGAGCTTCTCGATGAACACGTGGCTCAGCTTGTCCACCGCGACCGAGCTCCCATCCGCCATCACGAGCGCGACGTCGATATCGACGCCCTTCTCCAGCAACTGCGGCTCGTAGTTCCGAGCACAACCGAGCTCGCCGATCCGGATCTGGTGCTTCGCATCGACGGGCACGTCGAGCTCGGTCCAGCTCGCCTTCGCGTCGCGCCGCAGCTTGACGTGCGCGCGCATCGCCGGGACGTCGACGTTCAGCGCGAGCCCATCGAACACCTCGCGCACGGTCGAGTGTGGCAGCTTCGAGTGAAACCGCGAGCTCGTCGCGTGCGCGACCTTGGGATACGTCACCGCCTTGATCGTGTAATGACCGGCCGGAAGCCCGCTGCCTTTCCACTCGAGCGTCAGCGCACCCTTCGCATCGGAGTCGACCTCGACGAGAACCAACGTGTTCGGCGAGCTCGCGATCGTGCCGACCTTCGTCTTCACCGGCTTCCCGTCGATCTTCGCGATCAGATCGCCCGGGGCCGAGCCACCGCCACGGCCCGTGATCCAGTAGACGACCTTCGGATGCGGCGCGAGCTCTGCTCCATCCGAGGACCAGCCGGAGTCGCCGCCGCAGGCGGAGATCGCGCCGGCATCGTGGAACATCAACGCGACGAGGACCGCGGCGAGAGCGAGCTTCATGCTCCGAGCATAACGCGCCGCCGGAACCGAAAATTCACGACAGCTTCGCGACCATCGCCTGGAACCGCGGATCGTCGCGCAGGAAGTCGAAGTCGGGATCGTGCTCGACCCAGTTGCGGGCGCCCATCCCGAGCTCGAACGTCTTCGCGAGCCAGTCGAGCGCTTGCTCCTTCATCTGGAGCCCGGCGTACGTGCAGGCGATGTTGTACCAGACGCTCGGATCGTCGGGCGCCGCGGCGGCAGCACGCACGACCCAGCCGAGCGCACGCTCTCGCTCGGCGGGGCCATCGTGGACGATCTCGGCGGCACCGAGCGCGAGAGCGCGCGCGTCGTCGGGCCACAGCGCGAGTTGACGCTCGACGCGCTCGACACCTTCGAGCCGCGCGAGGTGGCCTTCGTCGAGCCGACCGAGCCGGCGCAGCGATTGGGCGAGCAGGAGCGGCGTCTGGTAGTCCTCGACGCGGAGCTCCGAGGCGCGCCGGAACATTCGCGCGGAACCCTCGATATCGCCCATCTCGAAGAACAGCCGGCCGTAGAGGTGGTGGGTGTCGAAGTCGTTCGGGCTGATCCGGAGCGCCTCGTCGAACTCGCGAAGCGCCTCGTCGTAGCGATGAAACATCTTGAGGACCTGGGCACGCGCGACATGCGACGTCGTCGCGTTCGGCGCGAGCTCGAGCGCGCGGAGGCTCGCGCGATCGGCGGCGGCACGTGCATCTTCACCGCCGTACGACCATTCGAAGTAGCGGACGTGGAGCTCGGCGAGACCGGCGTACGCGGGCGCGTAGCCCGGATCGGTCGCGATCGCACTCTCGAACAGCTCGACCGCCGTGTGGTACGCGCTCGGGCTCATGTAGAGGAGCAGCTGGCGCGCGCGCAGGTAATCGCTGTACGCCTCGACCGCCGTGCCCGGCCGGCGCATCGCCTGCTTGTCGCTATTCGAGAGCAGGCCGCGCAGCGTCGTCGCGACGCGCGTCGCGATCTCGTCCTGGATCGCGAACACGTCGTCCAGCGTGCCGTCGAAGCGATGCGTCCAGCGTTGATAGCCCGTGGCGACATCGACGAGCCGGACGGTGACGCGCAGGCGGTTTCCGGCGACGCGGACGCCGCCTTCGAGGATCGTCTCGACGCCGAGGCGCTTGCCGATCTCGCGGGCATCGGCCGTGGTCGACTTGAACCAGAACGACGAGATCCGCGCGGCGACGCGCAGCCCTTCGATGTTACCGAGCGCGTCGATCAGCTCGTCGGCGATGCCGTCGCAGAGGTAGCCCTGATCGCGATCGGGGCTCATGTCGAGGAACGACAGCACCGCGATCGACGACGCGGGCGCGGCGGGCGGCGGCGCGCCGCGGTCGAGCGTCACCGTGGTGGGCGGCGGAAACTGGGTGTCGTCGAGCGCCACCGCGGCGGTCTCGGCTGGAGTCCCCAGGCCGACGAGCGCGGCGTGCGCGGCACGGCCATCGGCGGGACGCCGCAGCGGATCCTTCGACAGCATCCGCGCGACGAGCGCGTCGAGGTCTGCCGAGATTCCGGGCACGAGCGCCGCGAGCCTTGGCGCGGGCTCGCCGATGATCCGCGCGATCACCTGCTCGACGCCGTCGCCTTCGAAGGGCGGCCTCCCGGCGATGCAGTGGAACAACAGCGCGCCGAGGCCGTAGACGTCGACGCGGACGTCGAGATCGCGATCGCCGCGCGCCTGCTCGGGCGCCATGTAGCTCGGCGTGCCGAGCACGGTGCCGGTTGCAGTCAGCGAGGCCGCACCGGCGTGACGCGCGAGCCCGAAGTCGATCAGACGGACCTGATCGAGGTCTCGGGCTACGAGGAACACGTTCGACGGTTTGACGTCGCGATGGATGACGCCCTTCTCGTGCGCCGCGGAGAGTGCACCCGCGATCTGACGCGCGACGCAGATCGCGTCGACGAGCTCGAGCCGCGCGGTCTTCAGCCGGGCGCCGAGGTCCTCGCCGTCGAGCCACTCCATCACGAGGTACGGCTCGTCCTCGAACATCCCGTGGTGCAGGTAGCCGACGATCGCCGGATGGCGCAGCCCGGCGAGCATCGCCGCCTCGCGCGTGAACCGCGCGTCGTCGCCCTCGGTCGCCCGCACCGTCTTGATCGCGACAGGTTGTCCCGTCGCGCGATCCACGCCGCGATAGACGATGCCCGCCCCGCCCTTGCCGGCGACGCGCTCGATCTCGAACCGGCCGTCGAGGACGAGCCCTGGCTTCACGCGACGAGGATACAGCAGCGCGTGACGCGGAACAGGTGATAGGGTCCGCCCGTGAAGCATCCACGGATTTCGATCGCGGCCCTGTTGTTCGCCGCTGCGTGCGGCAGCAAGGCTCCTTCACCCACCCAGCCGGCTCCCGTCGCCGAGACGCCCGCACCGGCTCCCGCTCCAGCGCCCGCGCCGGCCCCGGCACCGCCGCCGGCACCGCACGCGAATCCGCTGCTCGCGACGAGCCCGCTGTACGAGCACGCGATTCCGTTCGACCAGATCCGCGAGACCGACTACATGCCCGCGTTCGTCGAGGCGATGCGCGTGCACGATCAGGAGCTCAAGGCGATCGCCGATCAGGCCGACGCGGCGACGTTCGACAACACGATCGTCGCGATGGAGCGTGCCGGCGTGATGCTCCGCCGCGTCGGGTACGTGTTCGGCAACATGCAGCAGGTGATGACCGATCCGGCGATGGACAAGATCCAGGCCGACACCGCGCCGATGCTCGCGAAGCACTTCGACGACATGCACCTCGACCCGAAGCTGTTCGCGCGGGTCCACACGCTGTATCAGAACCGCGCGAAGCTGAAGCTCGACCCGGTCGACCAGCGCTTGCTCGAGCGCTATCACCTCGACTTCGTCCGCGCGGGTGCGCAGCTGAATGCCGCCGACCAGACGGCGCTGCGCGCGCTCAACGAGGAGATCACCAAGCTCGAGACCGCGTACGAGCAGAACCAGCTGAAGGAGATGAACGCTGGCGCGGTCATCGTCGACGACGTCAAGGACCTCGCCGGGATGTCGGATGCCGACATCGCGACCGCAGCGGCCGCGGCGACGGCGCACAAGCAGCCCGGCAAGTGGATGATCCCGCTGGTCAACACGACGGGCCAGCCGTCGATCACGTCGCTGTCGAACCGCGCGCTGCGCGAGAAGATCTATCGCGCCTCTGTCGCGCGCGGCCATCACGGCGGCGACTACGACGAGACCAAGCTGATCCCGCGCCTCGCTCAGCTGCGCGCGCAGAAGGGCAAGCTGCTCGGGTTCAAGACCTGGGCGGACTACGTGCTCGACGATCAGATGGCGAAGACGCCGCAGGCCGCGATGAAGCTGCTCAACCAGATGGTCGGCCCGACCGTCGCGCACGCGAAGGCCGAGGCGGCCGAGCTCCAGAAGGTCATCGACGGCGAGAAGGGCGGCTTCAAGCTCGAGCCGTGGGACTGGGCGTACTACTCCGAGAAGGTTCGGACCGCGAAGTACGCGCTCGACGACGCGCAGATTCGCCCGTACTTCGAGCTCGATCACGTGCTCCAGGACGGCGTGTTCTTCGCCGCGCACCAGATGTACGGCGTGACGTTCAAGGAGCGGAAGGATCTGCCGGTCTATCTGCCCGAGGTTCGCGTCTACGAGATGTTCGACGCCGACGGCAGCAGCATCGGCCTCGTCTACACCGACATGTTCGCGCGCGAGACCAAGCACGGCGGCGCGTGGATGAACAGCTACAACGATCAGACGTTCCTGCTCGACGAGAAGCCGGTCGTCGCGATCCACCTCAACATCCCGAAGCCGCCCGCGGGCAAGCCGGCGCTGTTGACGTTCGACGAGACGACCACGGCGTTCCACGAGTTCGGCCACGCGCTCCACGGCCTGTTCTCGAAGGTGAAGTACCCGTACATGTCGGGCACGAACACGCCGCGCGACTTCGTCGAGTTCCCGTCGCAGTTCAACGAAAACTGGGCGCTCGAGCCGACGGTGTTCGCGAACTACGCGAAGCACTTCGAGACCGGTAAGCCGATGCCGGCCGAGCTCGTCGAGAAGATCAAGAAGGCGCGCACGTTCAACCAGGGCTTCGGCACGCTCGAGACGCTCGAGGCGCAGCTACTCGACCTCGAGTGGCACGCGCTGCCGGCAACCGCGCCGCTGCAGGATACGGAGAAGTTCGAGCAGGCCGCGCTGACCAAGCACGGCGTCGCGTTCGCGCCGGTGCCGCCGCGCTATCACACGACGTACTTCTCGCATATCTGGGGCGGTGGCTACGATGCCGGCTACTACGCGTACGCGTGGACCGCGGTGCTCGCCGCGGATAGCGCCGCGTGGTTCGCCGAGCACGGCGGCATGACCGCCGCGAACGGCAAGAAGTACCGCGACGGCATCCTGTCGAAGGGCGCGACGAAGGACGCGCACCAGCTCTACCTCGACTTCCGTGGCCGCGAGCCGAGCGCGAAGGCGCTGCTCGTCCAGCGCGGCCTGCAGTAGCCATGCGGTTCGCGCTCGATGCACTCAAGACCGGCGTGCCGTTTGGCGCCGCGATGGGCCTGTTCTTCGCGGCGCAGCACGGCGCGAGTCGCGGATTGGTCTCGGGAGTCGGGGCCGGTGCGGTGTTCGGCTGCGCGATGGCCGCGGTCATGAAGTGGCAGCACGCCCGCGCCGCTACCGTGATCGCGCCGTATGAAGCCGAAGGGATCCTGCACCACGGTCCGGCGAACTACATGGCCGGGACCGCGATCGGTGGCTGGCTCGTCGCGACGAAGCAACGCCTCGTGTTCGAGCCGCACAAGCTGAACATCGGCGGCAAGCGGATCGAGCTCGCGACCGACGACATCGCCGGCGCGCGTCGCGGCGATGGTGTGTTGCGCAACAAGATCGCGATCGCCACGCGCGGCGGCCAGACGCTGCAGTTCGTCGTCCGCGATCGCGATGCGTGGTTCGCGGCGTTGCCCGGCGTGAAAGCGCCGTAAGTCATTTGCGCCAGCGCGGCGAGCCGGCGCTTGCCAGCTTGAACGCCTCGTACACAGGGGCAGACTACGACTCGGTTAGCCGCAGAAATAGGTTGATATCGCAGTCGGGAAGTCTTGCCGATAACCAGTCGATGTTCTCTTTGGTGATCGAGTGATCGATGTACAAGGATCGCAAGGACGGAACCTTCGCCAAAGGCCGCAGGTCTCGCACCGCCGACTCGCGCAAGTCGAGTGACACGAGCGGCAAATGCATTAGGGGACGTAAATCTTCAACTTTCGTATGCTGGAGCATCAAACGTGTTAGCTTTGTCATTCCTCGTAAAGAACCGATGCTGGTGACATTGGTGCGCGACAGATCGAGAATCATGAGGCCTGAGCAACTGGCAAGAGGCGCAAGATCCAGAATGCTAGTACGTGCCGCGGAGAGATGCCGTAGGCGTTCAAAACCCGACACCGGGCCAAGATCCGATATTCGGGTGTTCGCAATTTCCAACACCTCCAACTCGCGGCTCTTGGCCAATGCTGTCAGGGCGGTGACGTTGCTAAGGCCTAGATTCACGCGTCGCAACCCAGCAAAACTACTAAGTACCGAGATGTCACTAACAGCGGTTTTGGACGCACGAAAGTCTTCGATCTCTACAGACCTTGATATTGGTCGCAAATCAGAAATCTTGGTGCTGCTAATGTTGAGACTGCGGAGGTTGCCTAGACCAGAGACGCCGTCCAGCGTCTCCACGTCTGTTCCTTGGATGTCCAAATAGGTTAATGACGTCAGTGTGGATATAGGGTCGAGATCCCGCACACGCGTCTTTTGGATATCGAGGTGCCTCAATTCGCGCAACTGGTGCAGGGGGCTAAGATCTTTGATCAGAGATCCATCGATATCGATCCACTTAAGATCGGTCAGTCTTGATATTGGAGCCAGAGATTCTACACGTGTTCCCGCGATGTTGAGGTGCTGGAGGCAGTGCAACGATCTAAGATATTCGAGATCAGCAACGAGAGTTCCTCGAATGTCCAACATTTCGACCTCAGTGAGATTTCGCAGCACTGAAAGGTCGGAGACTCGAGTTCCTGCCAAATCCAAATACCTCAGATCCGTGAGTGCAGAAATGCCCTCCAGTCTGGAAACATTAGTATTGGACATCGAGACATTCATCGTGTTGACGAAAGGCCAAGGCACTGCCTCACGATCAAACAACTCAGATATCGCGAGCATCCATTCGGCATTGAGCTGTGAGGAGCCTGAAGGCAGTCGCTTGATTGAACTGACGATGGAACGTGCCTTCGCTCCGCCAATTCGCCTGATTAGCCGGAGACATCGTACAGCCATAGGGCACGTCTGAACGCTCCACCATTGGGGGTTGCTCAAATTGGCAGCACTGTACTGGAGAATTCTCGAACCAATCTGAGCGAGTGCCTCTGCTTCACCCATTGTGGTCGGTGGCAGGAAGTCCTCGGCAATCTTGTCAATCTCAGCAGAGATTTCAGGGTCCAGACGTTTTGCCGCTGAGCGGCATCTTACAAGGAAGAAGTCGGCGGCCTTGGAGTGTTTCAGATTGTCCTTGGCAGTCTTTGACCGTGCCTTCGGCTTTTCAGTTGTTACTCGAATTGTCTGTCTTCGTCCTTGGGCGAGAAGCGTGACTAGCGGGGTGTTGAAGCTTTCTCCAGCGAGGGCGAGCGCAAAGAGCACAACGGGTTGCCAAGCACTATCCTCTGCGTGCCGTGCAAGCGCTCTCCAATCAGACGCTTCAACGAACGCACACGCCGCAAGATACTCCTTCAGGAGATTGTGTAAGAAATCAATCCTGTCATCACCAGCGGGTCGCAATAGCCCGCTTCGTTCTACCAAGCCCTGGCAGACTTCATCTGTCTCGTCTGAAGAACGTCCCGGCGTTGCTGCAAGCGCTTTGGCGATGAGCTTCCGCGCCTCGTCTTTGAGAATTGTGGATGTTCCGTGATTGACCATCGTACGTGCAAGATCGGAGAGCAGCGCCTTGCGTTGAGAATAGTGGAGTTCGATCCACGTCTCAAAGAAGTGCGCAGTATGAAGACCTGGGGTCTCACGTTCTCGGCGATGTAACAGCATCTGACACAGGGACTCGCAAAGCTCTGGCTGAGTCTCAGGAAGATTTTCGCGCCTTTCACGATAGAGCGCGCAAATCATTGCGCACAGTAGCGGGTTAGTTGCAAGCGCTGCCATCTCTGGATGCTCAACTAGTTCAAGCTTCAAGTGCTCAGCTGTCTGACCTAGGTCCTCTCCCAATCTTGGTCGACTTCGGAGCTCTAGGGCGGCCGACTTGTACCAGCGCGAAATGAATTCCTCCCGATCATTTCGGCTCATCGGTTCAACACGCGCGTCCACAAAGCCGAGCCGATTGAGCCAGCCGGGATCAACCTGATCTTC